>OKPX01000001.1_pt1 | contig 298156 bp, 303 predicted proteins | sample 1613911 | NCBI WGS metagenome assembly OKPX01 (sample SAMN04436892, study PRJEB24849) | human gut metagenome | biome: human gut; feature: NICU; material: stool | host: Homo sapiens | place: USA: Saint Louis, MO | collected 2012-02-03 | reverse complement strand
CCATCCTTGTTATAGACTTCGGCAGCGTGTGCTACGTTCGCAGCTAACAAACCAGATGGCATCCTGGCGACCGCGTCTGTGATATTGGCGCCGCGCCGGTCAAAGCCACGCTGCTGGATGAACAACTGGTGATTTACCGCGTGAAAGGTCAGGTGGTGGTCGCCCGCGATGTCTGCCCGCATCGTGGCGTGCCATTAACGCTCGGTTTTCACGACGACGAAGGGATTGTCTGCCCCTACCACGGGCTGCGTTTCGGCGAAGATGGCCGCTGTAACCGCATCCCCTCCAGCCCCGGCCAGGTGGTCCCGGCGAAACTCAACCTGTTAACCTATGCGGTTGAAGAGCGCTACGGTCTTATCTGGACGTGCCTGGCGTTTGACGCGGAAAACCCCCAGCCACTGCCGACAATGCCGCACTGGGAGGACGCTGGTTTTCAGCAGATCAACTGCCCCGCTTTTGAAGTGAACGGTTTCGCCGGACGGCAGGTGGAAGGGTTTCTCGATGTGGCCCACTTCGCCTGGATCCACACGGCAACCTTTGCCGATGCCAACAACCAGGTCGTCCCCGATTATAACCCGCAGGAAACCGAGTTCGGGTTTGTCGCCGATTACTGGAGTTCGGTAGGCAATTATCCGGCAAGCTCCCAACATCAGGCGCCGGACGGCTTTCAGTGGCTGCGTCATTTCGAAATGCATCTGCCGTTTACCGCCACGCTGACGATCCATTTTCCCGGCGAGGCGCGGCTGGTGATCATGAATGCCGCATCGCCCGTCTCATCACGTGTGACTCGCATGTTCGCGCCTATCGCACGTAATTTCGATCTGCATGTCCCCGTTGAGGATGTCCATGCCTTTAACCTGCGCGTATTTGAAGAAGACCGTCTGATGGTCGAAACCCAACGCCCGGAAAGGCTGCCGCTGGATCTGACGCTGGAAGCCCATATTCCGGCAGACCGAAGTTCGATTGCCTATCGCCGTGGCCTGAAAAAAATGGGCTTTGGCGAGTTTTTCCTGGTTTGAGGTGCGCCATGAACGAGATGCTGAACGTGGTGGTTGACGGATTATGGTGTCAGGGTGACAGAAGTCTGGCCGTACGGCTGGTTAGCGCCAGTGGCGAGCCCCTGCCCGGCTGGGAGCCCGGTGCCCATATTGATGTGCATCTGCCCTGCGGCCTGATCCGCCAATATTCCCTGACTGGTGACAACAGAGCGGGGAGTTACCTTATCTGCGTGGCGCAGGAGCGCGCATCGCGTGGCGGTTCACGCTATATCCACCAGACGCTACGCCCCGGCCAGAGCTTACTGATTTCCGCACCGCGCAACCTGTTTGCCCTGCGCGATGATGGCCCGGTTCTGCTGCTGGCGGCAGGAATTGGCATCACTCCTCTGTATGCAATGCTGCTGCAACGGGAGACCACAGGCAGGCCATTTATATTGCACTATTTCGTCAAACGCCGTGAAGAAGCCGCATTTTTGCGCGAACTCTCCCGACCACTTAAACACGGTGTTTGCGTGGTGCACTGTTCTGCTGAGGGGGCGAGCCCACGTCAGTGGCTGGCAACCCTGCTTCCCGCCCCCGGCGACGAACAGCGTATTTACACCTGTGGACCCGAGGGGTTTATGGCGGCGGTCAGGGACGCTGCCCTGAAAAAAGGCTGGCCGGAGACGCACATCCACAGCGAGGCCTTTGCGCCTGCTGCCCCGACTGCGACTGCGCAAGATGCAGCGACCTTTACGATTACCCTGGCGTCCAGCGGGGAGAAATGGCCGGTACCGGCGAATAAGAGTATCGCGCAAGTGCTACAGGATAATGGCGTGGCGGTACCGCTTTCCTGCGAGATGGGGATCTGCGGGGCTTGCCTGACGCCGGTTATCGACGGCGTTGTCGATCACCGGGATACCGTGCAATCGGCAGCAGAGAAATCCGCCGCCGCGCAACATATCGCGCTGTGTTGCTCCCGTAGCCACTCCGGGGAACTGGTGATTGACTTATAGTTACCACTGAGTCGCAGCCTGATCTCCGGTAAACAGGCCTGCCCCATATTTTATTGATGTCTGAAACGAAACAGGGGCAGGTCTGTTGTGGCGATAAGGTGTACTTTACAGGTTGAACGCTTCAACTTCTTTCAAGAGCGTACTGGCCTGCTGACTCAACGAGTTTGCCGCAGTGGCCATCTGCTCTACCATCGCCGCGTTCTGTTGCAGGTTACTTTCCATTTGGCTTACTGCAATATTAACCTGTTCGATGCCATAACTCTGCTCGCCGGAAGAGTGGTTTACCTGATTAATAAGCTGTGTCGTTTCATCTACCATTCCCAGCGCATTATTCATCTTCGTTGTCACACTTGCCGCATACACGACGCCTTTGTTGATATTTTTCAGCGCCTCTTCAATTAAGTCGCGAATATCGCGTGCAGCAACGGAGGAGCGCTGGGATAAAGAGCGCACTTCTCCTGCCACTACGGCGAACCCTTTACCCTGCTCACCGGCACGCGCGGCTTCCACCGCAGCATTGAGCGCAAGAATATTGGTTTGAAAAGCGATACCGTCAATGATGGATGTAATTTCTGCAATCTTGCTTGAGGATAACGAAATATCGTCAATAGACCCTTTCAGCGCACCGAGTTCCTGGTGGCTTTCATTGACTATCGACTGGACCTGCCCAATATACGCATTCGCTTGTTTGGCATTATCCATGTTGTGACTGACGGTAACTGACAACTCATTCATGCTTGCCGCCGTCTCCTCCAGAGAAGAGGCCTGAGATTCAGTCCGTGAAGAAAGGTCGTCGTTACTGACCGCAATTTCATTCGCAGCGGTATCGACTTCTTTACTTGCATCTTTTACGCTTGATAATGCCCCTCTGATTTTTTCAACCAGACCGTTAAAACTTTTAGCAGTAATACCCAGCTCATCGTTTTTATCAATATTTAATCGCAGGGTGAGATTCAGGGTATCGCTGATGGTTGCCATGCTTTCCTGAAGAGTACGCAACCCTTTTTTCAGATAGGTCAGGATTTGCCATGAGAAAAGGGCAATAAGGGCCACCGCAACAATAATGATGATACTCAAAAACCACACTGTTTCGTGATATTGATTGTGGTTCTCTTCGGCATAATTAACAGCGATTTTATAGTTATATTCCAGCATTTCTTGTATCGCCGCGCTAAGCGCCACAGAAGCGGTGGCCGTAACTCCTCCATCGGAGACCATTAATCTCGCCGCATCAATACCTTCTTTCTCATAGACACTTTTCATGTCCATCACTTTTACTTTATAGTCTTCAAACGCGCGGATGGTTTTTTTAATTAATTCACCATCATGTTGGTCTGAAATCAGATTTGACTGGTATTCATTTAATATGCTTTGAACTTTATTTAACTCACTGGTTGCTGTACCTATGTGTTTTTCAAATACATCTATCTGGTTTACCAGCAACGACATAAGAATCTGACGCCTCGCCTCTTCCCTGTGTAGCAACCCCTCACTGAGTTTACTGATACTCGGCATACTATTTGTTGTCACATATTCGAATCTGTTTTGTGCGTTGTTGAGCGCTTTCAGACTAAGTCCACCCAGGGTGATCATTATCACAATTGAAAAAATAAATATTAAGGTCAGTTTTTTAAGAATGGTCATGTTCAGCCTCATCAGCGCATATACAGTTTTATTTTTATCGGCGCCGGTGGGCTTATCTTTATATCTGCAATAGATAAAATTTTAGTTAAGGAACCCTTACTTAGTATTAAGCAAGGTTAAATAGTTTTGAATGTTATTTATTTCATAAAGAAAAATCACATATAAAACAGGTTATTATCGAAAAGGGAGGCATTAAATAAATTATCGCCCGGTGAGCGAGCACAACAATCACAACGGGATAACAAAAATATATTATATAAATACTGCTTGCAGATTTAAGCAATCAAAAAGTGATAGAGTAGCCGTGCTACATCTTTTAGCGCGGCCACCACAGATATTGCATAGTCCGGTTATTCAGTCAAGGACGATATTTATCCCCTCCCCTGACCCGGACTGCATTCTTTAAATTCACCAATAACGGGTGACATTATTTTCCCGCAAGTTCCCGGCGGATAATTTCCGCACCCGCACTTAATGCGTTGAGCTTACCATTGGCGACCCGACGCGATAACGGCGTCATGCCACAGTTAGTCGAAGGATAAAGCTTATCGGCATCAACAAACTGGAGAGCTTTACGCAGCGTACTGGCGACCTCTTCAGGCGTTTCGATGGTCGAAGTCGCCACGTCAATCGCCCCTACCATCACTTTCTTACCGCGAATCAGTTCCAGCAGATCCATGGGAACACGCGAGTTATGGCATTCCAGTGAAATGATATCGATATTCGATGTTTGCAGTTTGGGAAACGCCTCTTCGTATTGCCGCCACTCAGAGCCCAGTGTCTTTTTCCAGTCGGTATTGGCCTTAATGCCATAGCCGTAACAGATGTGTACCGCCGTTTCGCATTTCAGCCCTTCAATGGCTCTTTCTAATGCGGCAACACCCCAGTCGTTCACCTCGTCGAAGAAGACATTAAAAGCCGGTTCATCAAACTGGATAATATCAACACCCGCAGCCTCTAGTTCTTTGGCTTCCTGATTGAGAATTTTTGCAAATTCCCAGGCGAGTTTTTCACGGCTTTTGTAATGGGCATCATAGAGCGTATCGATCATTGTCATCGGCCCGGGCAACGCCCATTTAATGGGCTGTTTAGTCAGTTGCCGCAAAAATTTGGCATCGTCAACAAAAACCGGTTTTTGACGCGCCACCGCACCTACCACGGTCGGAACACTCGCATCGTAGCGATTGCGAATTCTGACGGTCTCGCGTTTTTCAAAATCAACGCCGCTGAGGTGTTCAATAAAGGTCGTGACAAAATGTTGGCGCGTTTGTTCGCCATCGCTGACAATATCAATCCCTGCCCGCAGTTGATCGTAGAGAGATAAACTCAGGGCATCTTTTTTCCCCTCAATTAACTCTTCATTTTGTAATTTCCAGGGCGACCACAGTTTTTCGGGCTCTGCAAGCCAGGACGGTTTGGGTAAACTGCCAGCCGTTGAGGTGGGAAGCAATGTTTTCATAATAAATGACCTTTTAATCCTGGTTAATTAAAGAGCGAAGTTAGCGGACCATTGTTCAAGAATATTTTTGTAGGGTTTAATAAAGTGTTCTTCAGTAAATTTGCCCTGCTCAATAGCCAGTTGGCTGCGCTCTTCACGGTCATACACAATTTTGGTTAATGAATGATCCTGGTGGTTCAGGTCTGGCTGATAATAGTGACCGGCGACAGCGTTGGCATTATAGATTTCAGGTCGATAAATCTTCTGGAACGTCTCCATCGTGCTGATAGTACTGATAAGCTCAAGGCTGGTGTAATCGCGCAGTAAATCACCAGAGAAATAAAAAGCCAGCGGCGCAACGCTATTTTGCGGCATAAAATAGCGAACTCGCAGGCCCATTTTGTTGAAATACTGCTCCGTCAGCGACGTGCCGTTGGGCTGGTATTCAATGCCTAATACAGGGTGCTGATTGCCGGTGCGATGATAGATATCTTTACTGGACACGCTCAGGCAGATCACCGGTGACTTTTTGAAGTTTTCTTTGTAGGCACGGGAATTGACGAAATGCTTAAATAACTTGCCATGCAAGTCGCCGAAATCATCCGGAATACTGAATTCCTCCTGGCCTTTGTTGTGTTCTAAAAGCAACACGCTAAAGTCATAATCCCGCACATAGGATGAGAAATTATTCCCGACAATGCCCTCTATACGTTCGTTTGTTTCTTTATCAACGATATTCGTTTTCAATATCTCAATTGCCGGAAACGCAATATCATCATTGCCTTCATCGCCAACATTCAGTTCAGCGGAGATAATGTCAAGTTCAACAGAATAACGATTGGCGCGCGGGTTATCCCAGTAGGCCAGAGCATTGAAACGGTTATTAATCATCACTAGCGTATTACGCAGATTCTCCTGACGATTGTCGCCTCTGGCTAAATTAGCGAAGTTAGTGGTGATACGGGTATTTTCTGAGGGGTTATAATTTTCGTCGAAGCGACTGCTTTTGATGGTAAATGTGAAATCTTTATTCATTGTAATTTTGCACCCTGAGTTCTGACATAAAAACTGGCTTATTTTATTAAGCAACCGGGTGTCTCATTCCGCAGTTTTCATGTTATCAATAAGTTAATAATACATATTTATGCCAGAGCCTCTGGATGAGAGAAAGCGAGTTAATTTCATTGCAACATGAGACATCGTCATGTTCGGCTTAGCGTCCGCTCGGGGGCTGGCGCCGGGCGTAAAGCCCGACACCCTGGCCGCGTGTTAATAGGTATCGATGAGCAGATTGAGGTTTTGCACGGCAGCGCCCGATGCCCCTTTGCCCAGGTTATCGAAGACGGCAGTCAGCAGTATTTGTCCATTTTCGGGGTTTGAGAAAACGCCAAGCTCCATGTCATTAGTACCGTTCAGGCGCTCCGGGTTGATGCGCTCTGCATCACCCGCTGTAATATGGGGCAGCACCTTTACATGTTGGCTATGACTGTAATGCTCTGTAAGGCAGGCTGTAGCGCGGCGATTTTTTTTGCATAAAAACGCAACAATTTATGCATTACTTTAATAGAGTTAAAGACTGATATTATGCACAGTGCAAATTTAATCGCCTCACCAAACTGATGGTTTTTTCTTTATGAGAAACTACCGTGGTCATGAAGCTGGAGGCTCAGGCCAAATGATATCCGGTGCGGTAGATAGGTCGACAGCCGTCACAGCGTCAATGTAGTCCATCCAATCATTAAGCTGCGCCGATTCAGCGCTAGTTAATTTTCGCCCCATCAGGAGCTTTGTCTGCCACACGACAATCTTGGTTGTAGCTGTCGTTAACAATGCCTCTTTCTTTTGCTCCGCCATTACAACCAGTTGCTCTTTTGATGGTGGAGGAATATCAACCCACGCTGGACGGCCTTTAATACAGCCAAGCTGCTTACCCTCTGGTGTCGTTTGCTTCCAGAACGTGATTACCTCATCATCGGTAAGCTGCACCGCATCCTTTGGCCACGTCTCATCTGTATACGTGCCGTCGTCTTTCCAGTCCGCAAGAATAAAACCAGGCATTGATGCCGAAAAATAAACCTGTTCCATATTTAGTACCCCAGAACAAAATATCTGATTTGAGCTGATGCGGCGGCTGCACCTGATACGGCAGATGAAGCAAAGAGCTGGATTGAGCTCTGAGTGATAGATGCAACCTGCGTTGTAATCGCGTTCCGGCTGCCGCTGTAATATGCGCAGACGCCACAAATCCCGTTGTTATTTGGAAACGGTGTCGGCAGCGTGGAGGTGATCAAACCGTCTGCTCCCGTACCGGCAGTTGTGCCCCACTGGAGAATCAGACCGCCAGGCACGTCCGGTAGACGGATGAAATCGTTAAGCCCGAATGACCGTTTAGGCAGAAAGGTAGCCAGTGCAGCCGTAACAAAGGCTGTAGTTGCCAGCAGCGTTGAGTTATCCCCTGCAGTGGCGGTTGGTGCCGTCGGCGAACCGGTTAATGAGGGACTGGCCAGCGGCGCTTTCTGGTTCAATGAGGCGACAACGTTGGCAGCAAATGACGGGTCATTATTGATTGCTGTTGCAATTTTGTTCAGCGTGTTGAGCCCCGTAGGTGCGCCGCCTATCAGGGCCGTTATCAGCGACTGGGCGAATGCTGTCGTCGCGATCTGAGTGTTATTGGTAGCTGCCGCTGCTGTCGGGGCTGTTGGTGTACCAGTTAACGCGGGGCTGGCCAGCGGCGCTTTTGTCCCTAAAGCAGCATTAACGTTCGCGGCGTAAATCGGATCGTTATTGATTGCTAATGCGATTTTATTCAGCGTGTTCAGGGCGGCTGGCGCTCCATCCAGCAACACGGTTATCAGCGACTGGGCAAACTGCGTGGTTGCGATTTGCGTATTGTTCGTTCCAGCTGGCGCTGTTGGGGCAAACGGTGTACCCGTAAACGACGGAGAGTTAATCGGTGCTCCCTGCAGATAATAAAGCGCATTTGCAATGGAGTTCTGGCTAATCAGGTTACGCCCGACCCCTGTCAGGGAAGTCAACGAAAACGTATCCGGACCTGTAAAATAGGGTAGTGTGTCAGCAGCACTAACCAGTCCGGCCAGCGACGTCAATGCTGCATCCTTCATTTCAAAAAGAATTTTTAGAGCATCAAGTAACTGATGTACAGAAGAAGAATCAGGTACTTTAGCGGCAGCTGTAAGAATAGAAATTAACTCAGATTGAGCGTCCCTTACCGATGCCTGAACATTATTGAGATGATTTGCATCCACAATTGTTCCCAACTCACCCGTAAGTGGATTACCGTCATGGAAAAGGTTATCTGGTGTTTGCACCGGTGGCATTATAGGCCGCATTATTCATTCTCCTGATATGCGAAATAGCAAAAGGTGTAAGCGGGTTTAAGGTCATTAAAAATGGTTTCGATGACCTGGTTACCAAAGGCGCTCAGGCGTTCGCCAGCTACCGAGCTGCCGGCACGGAAGCGGTAAACCTGTGTACCCGAATTCTTTATGTTGACCCGCCAGATCCAGATGATGTCCTGTATCCACAGACGGTCTCCGACGCGATTTTCTCCGGCACGGAAAGGCTGAGGTTCATCGATAGTGATGGTGTAGCCAAGATTACTGGCCAGTCGGATAAAATAGGGGATACTTAGGCCGCCTGTTTCAGCAAGTTTGGCCAGCACTCGCTGCATTCGCTGCTGGTAGCTGTCTCCCTCAATGGTAGTGATGGCAAGTACCCGCTCCCAGTCAGCGAGCAGGCTATGTGAAAACAATGGTGTTACTGCATCCAGCGCCTGACCTGCGTGATTTTCTAACGTTCCAAAGACATTACCTTCTGCTGTCAGCTCTGCATTCAGTTTTTTACTGTCAGGAGAATAGGCAACCGGAGGTAAAAGCTGTGCCAGAAGGTCGCGATAACTCATAATGAGCCGACCTGAATGACGCCCGGGCGGAGCCATTCAACCACGGCAGCGCTGACAGCAGGAATAACATTTCCGGCAGGCGAAACTATGTTACGGTCGGTGACACCTGAAATTTGAGAGACAATCATTTCAGCCTGAGATTTGATAAATATTTCACCAGGCGAAAGGCCATTAATGTAGTCCGTAATTGCCGCCATGATGCTGGCGGTCGCTTCTGCCAGCGTTATGCCTGAAACAGAAACGCGAATATCAAGCCCTACTGTCTTGAGGGTCGGTGCCAGTATTATTGTATTCTTTGCTGTTACCGGCCGCTGCTCATCAATATAGGTCTGCGTTGCTGCAATGATATCTGCTGATGGAGGACCTCCAGCAGACGTGATGACCACATCGACAGTGCCAGGGCCTCGCCTGAGCGGGTAAACATAGGCATCCGTGACACCATCAACCGACATCGCCCAGCGTCGATAGTCATACTTGTTACCACCTGCCGGAGGTCGCCTGATTAGCTCAAGTAAACGGGAGAGCAGCGAGCTATCAGATTCTCTGTCCGTTCCTCCGGACATCACACCGATGATGACAGTACTGTCGAATCCTGTTGGGGTGGCCGAAAATGTGCCTGTGACGCTGGCCGTGGTATTACCCGATTCACCTGTCGTGGCCGCATTTGCGGTAACAGTGCCATTACCCTGGGAATTGAGCGTGACAGCGGCAGTGGTGACGTATGACAGGTCTCCGCGTGTGACCGTGTATCCTGCGTCAGCGCTGGCACCCGGCTCTCCGGTGAGAGTCAGTAAGCCACTGGCAGTTGTCGCAGATTTCTTGTACAACGAACGGGTGCGGGCATGCCACTCAAGAAACTCTGTGTCAGCAGTATCGGGAAAAATCTGGCGGACAATCCATCCCTGATGCTGATAGATACCGGTGGCCACGCTGGCCACCGAACTGGCCCGCACATAATAATCACTGTCAGTGCCGGTATCGGCATCGGGATTCAGGTTCCGGATATCGCGCAGGATGTTGTCACGGATATCATCAAATGACGGTGTAATAAACGGCATCAGATAACCCTTACCTGGTAATTCAGACTGACGTTTATGCCATCTGCCTGAACCACAGTGATACGTAATAACAGCCAGCCCGGCTGTTCCTGAAAAGTTTCAACGGTGATGTTTCTGGCCCGTCCATCGGTCTCAGCCGTCAGCGGCGCAAGTGCCTCTTCGGCATACTGGCGGGCGAGTTTGTGTACGCGGGTTACATCTTTTTCTCTCCTGAGTAAATGCAGCTTTGAACCGACATCAGGTTGAGCCCACCAGGAGCCGAGCGGAATCATCAGGCGCAGGTAAACCGCATTGGCCAGAGAGGAGGTGCTCGTGCCGGTATAGTCACCGGTTGTCGGGTCTAATAAATTGTCCACGCTGGCATGATGTCAGCGTGGATGAGAGAGAATCAGGTGAAGGGGTTCAGTGGGTACAGAGGTTACATCTTCTGGTTGGGTTTATCGGTAGTGCCGGCATCGCCACCGTGGTTGTGGTCATGGTCATCAAAGGTCTGTCGTATGGCGTTCATGGTCGATTTGTTATCTTCAATTTCACCTGCGGCCTTAAAGTCTGCGCTGGTATGCAGTTTTGGGGTGATAAACGAAGCATTATCGCTCGCCTCAACCGAATACTTCTTCGTTTTAATACGGAATTCATCGCAGTCAGCCTCAATGATACGCCCTTTTTTTATATGAACATATGCACCTTCTGATGAGTAAATGGCCACCTCACCACTGGCCAGATTCTGGATACGGTATGCGCCGTTCTCAGTGGCAATGATAATGGCATGCGATGTCTGCCCACCCATCGGCAGAACGATACACTGCGTCCCGGCCGGCGGGCAACTGGTGAAGCCGAAGTGCTGAAAAAATTCGGCGTCCTGCAGCTGCTCGCCGGCAAGTCCTTTTACCTGAACCTGCTGAATAATTAAATCGCTTTTAACGCGCGTTAAACGGCCCCTGAAAGCAAGCCTTATACCGCGCAGTGCGGAACGAATACGTTGATCAACCTGGCCCCACATCGACAATCCCCAGTTCCTGTTTTTGACGTTTTTTACGGCCCTTTTTCTTTTTAGGCCATGCATCCGGTATCCAGACACCATCTTCTTTCAGTCGCAGTGTAGTCACCGTGCCACCCGGGCGGCCACCGGCGAACTCGCGCCCCATCAGAAAATAAACGGCATCGATACCGTGCGGCTCACTGATGACGTGAATGCGCTGTCCGGGCTGCCAGAGTATGCCATTACTGTTGCGGTGGCCCTGAACCCTGACGATGAGACTGTAGCCTTCAAGTCTGGCGTCCGACATAACTTTTCGTGCCCGGTAACGGACCTGCTCCTGACTATCTGCATCATGCATTACCATCACCAGAGGGCGGTAATAACTGATATTCGGGTCCTCAACGGTATAGCGCAGACCATGCTGGCCGGTTTCTGCAATACCGGTATTCATTTCTTCATCGGTAACTGTGCCCGCATCACCGTCAACATCAACAATTCCCAGATCTTTCTTTTTATTGGATGAATGCGCATGTCCCTGGGCCAGTACCGTCAGTTGCGAATAGCAGCGTTCGATGCTGCTCTCATCGGTGAGAGACAGAACGTTGTTTCCTGCGCCACTTCGCCGCAGTATCAGCGTGGCCACCGGCTCTGCTGTATAGTCAGGGCCACCGATAACCAGTGTTCCATCCGGATTAAACCAGGGCCAGAGCCCCCGGCCTGCACAGGCCCTGAGCAGGGTTTCCCATGCTTTTTCACCGGGCTCGACTGTTATTTTGTCGTTACGGATAGAGCTTTCAGCATGCAGCTCAATATTTTTGATACCCAGCGGCCTGACAACAAGCGCGATAACTTCTTCCAGACTGACCTGACGGCTGGTGAACACAGGCGAGGAACAGTCAACGAGAATGGCAGCACCATCACGCCCGGTAATCGTCAGAGATACCTGATCACGACTGACGTTGCGGGAAACGCGATCAATACGCCCGCTCATCACCACATCCGGTCCGACACGGACCTGTACCGACGCGCCCCGGACAACTTCACTCGGGAAGATGCCTGATGGCAGGCCCAGACGCATCGACCAGGCATCTGACGGTATGAGAAAATCACTGTCGATGCCGTAGCCGGACCAGTCTGAAAACACCTTCCCCCCTACCACGACAGAGACCTTATCCAGGTCTTTATCCTGCGCCGCCTGCTTATTCTGTGTAGCCATTCAGCACATCCCCCTGAATAATGTGGTTGGGGTCACGCAGAGACGGATTGAGCACGTTCAGTTCACCGGCGCGGGTATAGTCGCCATACCACAGGTGTGCAAGAAGATGGAGGTTTGTGGTGCTTGCCACTGTTCTTTTCACAAGCGGTGGCCGAGCATTGATAATCGCCAGCGCCATCACCTGCAATGAGAGGGCCATATCACGCAGCCCCTCAATAACTGGCAGATACTGTAAAGCGATCGAGGTTTGGGTGCTGCTGACGGTTTCCATTTCTGTCGACCAGATTTCACGCACCAAATCAATAGCATTCTGAATCGCCTGACGGACGTCGCCCGTAATCAGGCTGATATCCTGCGGGCTCAGCACAGCACTGATAATCTCATTACTGAGCAAGTCAGATGCCTCATCTGCCAGCTCCAGCGCCACCGCTATCCGGGCCATTACCGTCAGTTCCCTGACGTCATCGGCGGTGATTCCGGTAGGCATTTCAGTAACTGCGGCCACTTCACCATTTACCAGGCTAACCGGTAGTACCGCTACGCGTTCTGCCTGCGTTTTCATTGCTGCCCAGTCGGCCATCACGACTGCAGGCGATGAGGCATAGACCGCTGAAGCATTCATGCCGGGCGATACAACCACGCCGCCAGACTGCTCGTTAATTACCGCCGAACCAGACGAACCAGACGAACCAGACACGGTAACAGACGGGGTCGATGTATAACCCTTAGCGTTATTACTGATGGAAGAGGTGACAGCGGCGCTCTGCAGGCTGAGTGCAGACCGGATGTCATTCATGAATGCTGCCGGGAAGCGGACAAAATCAGCCGTACTGCTGATAAAGCCGGTTATGTCACTACGAAGCACTGCGACCATATTCAGTGCTGTGACGCCCAGTGCTTTCGCCCTTGCCATATAGCGTTTGACAGTTCGTAGCGGTGACATAGCATTTTCCAGCAACGCCGAGACGTTATCCATGGTCGACTGTATCTGATTAAAAATTGCATCAGCCTGACTCAGTGGCCATTCGCTGGCAAAAAATTTAACGTCCAGACCGGATTGAAGAAACTGAATATCAATGGTGCAGTAGTCCGGGTTATCCGCTTCATGATTGATCTGATAGACATAACATTGCATGTCCGGCATGGAGCCGAAGACCGGATGGATAAGCTCACCCTGCCCACGTTTATCAAGAGCGGCAATAAAGGCCTGCAGGCGACTCTCGTAATCATCACCGAAGAATACGGCCTGGCACTGAAGGCTTCGCGGTTTTTCGCCCAGGTCTTCAATGTTTGCGCCATTTTTATACGGATACTCATGCTGGGCGATATCACGCTGTACGCTGTCGCGTGTGCTGATAATGTCAAATTTTACGCCCCTGAATGAGGCGTCCTGAAGGTCTGTTTCCCATGCCATCAGAAAGGTCCTCCCTGCGGTCCACGGGTCGCTGACTGCCCGTTGATTTCATTAACTGTTTCGGCGAGGGTGCGCCCGTCAACTTCGAGTTTAATTGTTGCATTAATTTGCGGAACAACGGGCTGAGCCGATGGCGTAGTCTGCGTTAACGAAGGAACGGAATACCCTTCTGCCGCCTGCGGAATGTTGAATGCAGTCGGAGGGGCCCACCAGTAATCACGTTCTTTCCTGATAGCTTCTCCGACATCATCAGGGCCTGGCGGGGTAAACCAGAATGTATCATCCGTCTGGTCTTGATATTCGGGTAAGCGTGGCAGATAACGCTGTCGTACCTTATTGAAACGATCTTCACTGTAAGGGAACAGAGGATCACTCCATCCTGTCTGCTCACTTACCTTTTCCGGGCGACTGTCACGGACGTCGGGCGCTTCGGTGTATAAATTGGCCGATAGTGTCTGATCGGGTTGTCTTAGCCAGCCAGGAAGGGTGTAACCATTGGCAGTTTGCGGAATAATGATCGGGGATGACTGGTTTTTACGCTCAACCGGTACTGTGCCCGCCGCTTCATCCTTTTCCAGTTGAGCCAGCCAGGTTTCATTCTCGGTGGCATACCCCTGACCAAACTGATACCAGGGCTGATAAAGTTTACGGGCACGATCAATGCGGTCCTGGCTGTATTTAGCGCGAATCGCCGCCCATTTCGCCGGGCCATTGGTTATCTCTTCGTCTTCATCGCGTGTTGTGAAGGTGGCGATCGCAGTGGCAGACATACCGGCACCGAACAGTTTTGACAGCCCGCCCCACACGCCACCGCTGACGGGTGGGGTAGCACCCGGAGGAACTGGAGTCTGAGAGGGAACGACGGGATTATTGCCCAAAAGGAACTTCATGCCTGCAAAGACCCAGGCCGCCGCCGTCATCGCTTTAATGGCCAGTTCGGCGCTGGTCATCGCTTTGGTCAGGCCCGGATAAGCACCTGCATATTCCGTTAATTCGCCGGATACTTTTGCCAGAATATCGGACAAAGGTTGCACGGCATCCATCTGGGCAAAGTCGCGGGTGTTATTTAACTGGTTGACCTTATAAAGGTTGGTGCCCGAAATAAGCTCAAAGTTTTGTTCTCCGGCTCTCTGTTCAGTAGGTAAGCTAACTTCTTTATTTACACCACTTATGACATCTTTTGCATATTGTCGGTTAGCACGATATGCAATCAATGCCATTAATGCCTGTCGGTCTGCAATGATTTGACCAACGGATGACCCTTCCAATAACTTCGCTTGAGATTCCATAATTTCTCTGCGAGATGACCCATCAGAAGTACTGCTGAGCTGTTTTTCCAGTTTTTTGTACGCTGGATTATTACCAACAATCTTGTCAACAATCGCACTAAAAGCATCAAGTGCATTCATTCCCCGGCCTCTAGCAGCAACCAGTGAGCCAGGAAGATCTATTCCTTTGCCGTTATACTTAATTCTTGCTGCGGCATTTGCTGCATCCTGACTATTAATTTTAGCCAACAGGTTAACAACGTTATTTCCTGCCTCGTCAGTAGTACCTGCGGTAATTGCTGATGCCTGATTTATACCCAATAAAACACCAAAATCTCCCAGCCCTCGCATGCCTAATGCATTAGCCGCTGCCAGTTGCTGAGGCAACCATTTAGCTTGGTCTTTAAGCTCAAAAGATCCTAATTGGCCAGACTTCACCGCCATACTTAGTGCAACGGGAATTTGTTCGTCTGTAATACCAAATGATTGTTTCAAGCGGATAGCAATTTGAGCGAGATCACGAGAGTCAGCGCCTGTGGCAGATGAATATTTTTGTAAAATAGGCATCAGGCGCTCTGCAGATTGATAATCAACAGCGCCAGAGGCTAGAAGAGTATCAAGCGTTTCAGCTGCACTTTCTTTGTTACCACCACTGACAGAAACAGTATGACGAATAAGCTTATCCATAGACTGCATCCCAGCTCGACGCCCTGAAATATCCCTCTCAGCAAATGCTGTATTAGCCATGTAAGCTAGACGTTGTTCATAGGTCATGTTGTTTCTAACCGAGGGCGCAACAATGGCCCCGGCCGCAACAATACCGCCAGCAATCGCTGAAGCATTACTGCCCCAGTTACGCATCCGCTCCATCCGGCTCATGGACTGGCCCGCACCATTGAGTTCTGTTCGCAGCTGCGCCACTTGCTGGGTCATCGCCCTGAATGCACGGGTCTGCTCGTTAACCGTCAGTGAGCCAGTACGTAAAAGACGGTTATACGCCGCCTGAGTCTGGGCAATCTCACGCTGGATCTCACGTTCTGAGCGAATACCCAGCGTCGAACGGGCGCTGGCTGAGCGCTGGTATTCCTGCTGGAGCGATCGCGCTGCGCGAATACCACTTTGCGCTGACTGTTCACGTGAGCGTGCGGCTTCTTCCTCGGCTTTCTTGTTTGCCGTGGTCTGCTGCTGGATACCGGTGAGAGCCTGGCGTAATGCCTTAGAGCCGTTGTCTTTGGCAATAAGGCTCAGTGCAAGCTTAAGGTCGCGCATTTACCGTTTCCCCTTTCTGTTTTTACTGCGGCGGGATTTGATGCGGGGTTCGCGGGCTGACGACTTTTTGCCGTGCAGCCCGTCAAGGGTGTCAAGCCAGGCCGTCAGCCCGGCAACCGTCATGCCTTCGATTCGGTCAGGACCGATCCCGAATCGTCCGAGGATGAGGGTGGCGCGTCGGAGGCCTTCGAGTCGCCCGATGGCTGCATCCGCTTTTTTTTAAGACCCGCCAGCTCCGCATCAATGATGTCCATATCATCGTCGGTTATCCCGTCTAGCAATACTTCCGGGGTGATGTCTTCTTTTGCCAGTGTGCCCAGAGATTCAATCACCTCAGCGACAACAGCCACGCGATAATACATACGCGCAGCCGCTGAATCCGGGTCTTCAAACACTTCACCGGTGGCCGCCAGCGCGTTCACCGTATGCCGGATTACCGGCAGGGTTACGGTGTAGTCATAATGAATAGCGTCGCCGACCTGGACGCCATAGAGCAATTTTCCGGAGGCTTTCATTATCCCTCTACCTTACGCAGTGACTGGACGGTGATATCCCGGCGGGCTTCGTTATCGACGTTGTACTGCTCGCCGGTCTGGGTGGTGAAACAGTCGAGATAACTGTAAAGCGGGTTACCCTCCATATCCATGAGGGTCAGTTTCGCGCCGACCATGGCATCCCAGTCTGGCTGTGCGACGTTTTTCGGGAGAACAACCGTGATGGACAGACTGTATTCTGCAATACCCTTTGAATAGCCTTTAGCACGGCCGGTACTGTTCATGGTTTTCACCAGCTTGCGGCCGGTGTTCGTCTGAGGGCGAACGTCAGTGACCTCGATTTCCTGTCCATCCACATACAGGACAATCGCGCCCACATATTCTTCCAGTGCCATTGTTTTGCTCCTTACAAATAGAGGTCGATGCGACCGGCGAACACATGTAAGCCGTTCACCACATCAGCCGGGATACGGGCGTTAAGACGGTTAGCATCCTGACTGTCACGTTCAACAATCAGCGCCGCCTTGTTGCTCTCCACCTCTTCGACAATCTCCAGCTCCTCAAGCTTGAGCAGCACATCGTAGAGCTCACTCTCAACGAGTTTTGGAGTACGGGCGGACAGTTTGTCACGCGGGAAACGCAGCGCGATGCGCTCGCGGCAGGCCCTGCGGACATAATCCAGCGTGCGAATGGTGGTCAGGTCCAGCAACGACACGTCGTCAACACCGGTAGCATTACGGGTGTACGTGGTGACGGCTCGCACAATCTGCACTGTGTCGCCAGCCCCCACCTCGAACGGTGTCAGCCCGTTATGCAGGGCATTTTCCTGCTCAGTGCGCCCGGGACGTGAGGTAATACCGGTCACATCCAGCGCCAGCGTCAGTGTGTTGAGCGGCCGGGCCGGGTCTTCCTCACTGGCAATTCGCGCCCCGTACGCGGCAGCGGCTTCTGCTGGCAGCATCACCGAACCGTTGTGCCAGCCGATAGCAATACGACCGCTGTTAATCGCAGAAGCCAGGGTGGTGCCGGTGGCCAGCGTCCCCGTCCAGCCGGCAGCACCCACGGCACCACGCTGTTCCATCGGACCGGAAACAAAGTCGAGGTGGGTGCGCAGGGCCGTCAGTGCCGTCTGGGTGGAGAACGGGCAAATAATGATGTTATGACCGGCCGCCACCACCGCCGCCAGCGCCGGGGCAATGTCCGGGTCAGTGGCTCCGCCAGACAGGGCCGTCACCACGGCCGTCGTACCGGTGGCGGTGGTCTGTGCTTTCAGGCGGATATCATTACCGATGGCACCTTTGTTTTTCGCGGTCAGCGTCAGCACACCGGCAGCAACGGATGCGGAAACCGGAAGCCCGGGCTGATTATCAATGGCCGTTTTCATGGCTGCCGCAATGACCGTGGCGGTATCTGTCGCACTGACGGCCACATCCACACGGGTATTGCCGACCCAGAGGCTGACCACGCCCTGTGCGCTGGCAGGCCCGGTAAGGGTCAGTGTGCCCGCTGCGGAAATGCCGGCGGCGGCGTCGCTGATACCGATGACGGTGAGATCGAGATACGCATACGTGTTGATCGCCGCCGTCACCATCAGATGTGCCACCGAGCCATAACCAAAATAGACTGCTGCCTGGTCGCTGCTGAACACACTGACCGGGCTGAGCGGAGCCTGACTGCCGCCTTCCAGCATCGGGGCCAGAATCAGCACCTTCTGGGCGTTCGCCGGTAGGGTTCGAACTGCCAGGCGGGTATTAAATTCGAAATACTGTCCCGGCTTGCGGATGCTCGACGGGATACTGTCGAAAGAGATATTCGGGCTGGACATTATTTTGTTCCTTTTGATGACGTCACGTCGTTAACCTGCGAGTTGGTCACGTCTGCTACCGTTGTCGCTGTCCCGGCGTCTGCGTTGACCAGATCGCCTTCGTACAAGCGGCGCAGGTAATAGGCGCTCTCAGGAACGTCTACCGGCTCATCCTCAATGTAACGGCGGGGGTTATCTTCCCGGGGAACGCGTATCCCCGCGCGGGCTTTAACTTTCAGGGTCATTTTTAATAATGTCCTCAGCTGCGAACGGTGTTTTGCCGTTCAGGAAATATTTCAGGTCGGTGCTCAGCCAGACCGGGTCATCCTCACTGGTGGCCCCGTCGTATTCACCAAAAATCCGGTCCGGATGACCGGCAGGCAGGTCGCCCGGTGCCAGCGGAAACAGGCCGTTTTCCAGCGATACAGAGTCAAACCGGGTATCAAATTCACAGGCAAAAACCGACATGGCCATTTTTTCGAACCGGGTATTGAACAGCGGTCGCACCTTACCAGGCATCAGGAAATCAATTGGCAGACCCAAATCCTGACGGGCCAGCAGGCGACGAACGGCGTAGATGAGCGCATAAGAGCCAATTTCATTTTTCGCCGCACCGCCGTGGCGGGACGCCTCATCACCGCGCACGCTGCGTGTCCCTGCAATCACGACAAAACGTGCACTATCCCGCCATTTATTACGGGCGGTACTCAGCAGCTCTGTACCCTGAATACCGCCGAACGTCACCCACAAACCAGGCAGCTGGCGGACCACTTCAGCAGGTTCGCCATCGAGTTCGCCACTGTAGGAACGCACCTCGCGGACCAGTTCGCCGAGCCCCCGGGTGAGCCTGTCGATAATGGCGGATTCGATTTGCGTGATAATCAAAATGCACCCCCGTTCGTCTCACCGCGCCCGAAAACACGGCCATTTGATGAAAAGCGGGACATGCTACCGCCCTGAGCCACCTGTCCATCCGGCAGGCGGCCAAGTGTGATACGGCCATCAGCCACCCGCTCAAGATAACGAATCGCGTCTTCATAACGTTGCCTGATCTCCTCCGTGTTCTGCGTTTCAGCGCCCGTCATTTCATAACGGGCGATATCGCAGCACTTACCCACCAGAATCCCGGGGGTATCGGTCCACGGCAGCGGATAGCGACCGGCAAGATAGCTGTCAATGGTCGCGGAGGCCCGCAAAAGGCCACCGTTCAGCACGTCATCGTCTATCTCGCCGGTGTATTCACGGTCAGTCAGTGCAATACATTCCGTTTCACCGAACTGGCGGACCATATCGTCCCGGGTTGCGTACATGACTGGCTCCGCTTATTTTTTCGCTTTGGACGACGGTTCTTCACTGTCAGCCGAAGCGTCACCGCCCGGGGCTTTTGCGGTCACTTCGGCGAGGAGGCGATCGCGTTCGGCCGTCATGTCACTGACGGTCTGACTGGCGGCCGCCAGTTTTTCCTGCAGTTCGGCATTGATCCCAACCAGCTCAGTGATGCGGGCCTGCGCTTTTTCCAGCTCGCTCTGCCCACCACGCAATTGGTTAACGGTTTCTTCCAGCTCAATGATGCGCGAACGGGCATGCAACAGTTCGCCCTGGACATCATCACTGACGGCGCTGCCCTCATGAACAACCAGCTGAGGTTCTCTTTTCAGGATGGCTATCTGTTCTTCCGTAAAGGTGCCAGCAGGCCAGACCACAGGCGTGTCACTGTGCGCCACACCACAGCGACGAAAACCGTCGCGTTTTGCGGTAATTGTCAGTTCAGTCATTTATGCATCCACCCCGGTTGAACCATATGCCATCTGCCAGAAGCCATAGCCGCCATTGGAGCGGGCTTCGGCACCAAATTTAAATTTCTTGAGCATGAAGACATCGTCGCTGTCGGTATTGGTCTGCTCCACAAACACCGGTTTTTTACGTTCCTGATAGACCAGTGGCTTCACCGGTTTACTGGTATCGAACAGATACCACTCTGTATCTGTGGCCAGACCCGGCCAGACCAGAACTTCCGCTGTACCTTTGTAGGTGTTCGGGGTGTTGTCCGGGAAACGATCAGCCGTCATCAGATAATTCGCGGTATCTTCCAGCGCAGGCGGCACGACAAGGACACGGGGATTGATACGCAGGCTTTCCCCCTCGTTATCTTTGAATCCCCTCATGGCCGTGCGTGCTGCACCGTAAGAGGCCTGTGCGGCAGCAAAGGACGCGGCAGACAGTTTTTTTGTGCCCTTGTTCGAGGCAACGCTGTCACCGACAGGATGATCCGTATCGAAGAAATACTGACCGTCATAACAGAGACTGGTAAACCCGAGACTCATCAGTCGTCCGATAATATCGGCCGGCAACTCGGCAGCTGACTGTCCTGCGCCCTGTGCCTGCTGCGCATAACCCAGCATGGTGTCATCTTCTATGTCGTTACGATCGACTTCGATGGTGGCTTCCCAGTCTTTATTGCGGATGGTGTAGTTGAACGCTTCCAGGGCTTTCACCGCCTTCTCACCAATCCACTCACGCATTTTCGGAAAGCGTGATAACCAGGCATAGTTCTCTTCTTTGGTAGTCGACGGCACCACCATGGCGATCTTCTGCCAGTCGTTGGGGGTCTGACTGAAAGCGTTCTGGAAGGTCGCCTTAAGACCGATAAAGATGGTTTTCAGGTTTTGCTTGTTCACTAACACGGTTTTTCTCCTTAAATTTCGACCCATACGCCGTCTGAATCGACGGCAATCACCTGACCTGCAACCGGCCGCGCATTGGCGTTGCTGGTTTTGGCCACGGTGACACTGTCGGCGACATAGCAATTTTTACCGACGTCAGCCTGGGTGACGGCATCACCGGACAGGTTCACCAGCTTCCAGGCCTTACCACGGCGGACATTTACAGATGTCGCCGCAGCGGCACCCGCCGTGTTGTCGGCATATTCATCAGACACACCCAGGGTTACCTGCGCCGCCACGGCCGAAGCCGGAACAGCCAGACCGGCAGCATTGGCTGCCACCATATGGCCGCCATAAATCATCGTGGCCGCAGCCACAGGCACAGCGACGATGTCGCCATTACGCCAGGGAGTATTGCGATCAGGCATTGCCGGATTCCTCTTTAATCGTTGCCGGATCAATGCCCATGATGCTGAGCACGGCCGGGTTCAGTTCTTCATCGGGCTCCTGAGAGCTACGGGATTGCAGTGTTGCAGGTGGTTTACCGCCAGTCTGCTGATGGGTGAGTGCAGCCACGCGAGGCTGTTTACCCAGGTGATCACGCAGTTTTTCCGGATTACTTTTGGCCAGTGCATTTGCCCAGTCTTTTTGTGCCGGCAGAAGACGACCATCAGAGAGCGCGGCTTCAATCAGCTCGGTGGACTGTTGCAATGTCAGTTGAGCAATCTGTTCTTCGCCACTGGCGCGCGCCTGGCTGATAGCGGCATTCATCACTTCCACAGACACCCATTGTGCCGGGTCAGGCGTGGCGACCTGAGCAGTCAGGGCTGCGACATTGCTTTCCAGACCATTTATCCAGGCAATACCGCTGGCTGCGGCCTGACTGTCTGCCGCTTTGATTTTGTTAATGAGCTTTTGCAGTTCGGCGAGAATATCCTCTTCGGTTGCCGACAGCGGGAGCCCCAGAAACCAGCGCAGCTGTTCCAGGAGTTCATCCATTGTTGAGTCCTCAGTTGATGTGGCGGCCATGAGCGAAGCGGCTGCAAGCATCGCCTCGTCCATGCCGTCCAGTGCGGGAGTATTGGTCAGGGCCGCGTTAATCAACGTGGTTACCCGACCTTCGGTGTCGTACAGGAAAACAGGAGAAATAAAGCGGTATTCAGCCGCCGCAATGGCAGCCGCTGCGGCGTCGGTCCATTCAACATCTACGGCAAAAAGACCTTCTCCCTCGCGCCATTCCAGTTTTCCGAACCAGCCTGATGCCGGTGCCGGCAGACCGTTCTTCGCGCTGCGCAGGGTCTGGTGTTCATAGTCAATGACGTAAGGGGTCTGTTTCGCTTCTGCAGCAGCAATAAGCGAGGCAGCGATACTGCCATCAATGAACCAGCCATTGGGACATTCAGCCGGGCGACCATCACCGGCACGGAAAGTACCGGCGGGCAGCAACTGGATGACCCCGCGACTTGCGGTGCTGATGGCCTGTGAGAGTGACGCGATGCGTGTTTTCATGACGCTGACATTACGGGGAGGTCAGCGCCGGAATCAGATGAAGGAGTTCAGTGGGTATATAAAGGAAGAAATGTCCAAATCATGATGGCACTCTGTCATAACAAAGGGCAATACCCGTCATCGTTTTTAAACCCCTTTTAAAAACGCCTGAACGTACCGTAAAGGTGCCATCGCATCGCACGGAGCTGAAAAACGCACTGTGGGGCGTTACAGTGCGTTTTTGCTTTATGGTAATCAGTCGTATATCTGGCTGAAAAAATCACCGACTTTCTTTTCCATAACCTCCACGTCCGATTCCGTGAGATGAAGGACCGGGCGTGCGGGCATGTTGATGGTGTAGGCTGGCAGAGTGTTCCACTCACTGTAGTTCGACTGGCTCTTTTTAACGAACCGGTTACCCACTGAGCCATCCTTATGCTGTTTATAGTAGGCCTGCTGGCTGCGGGCCGGGATATTGATTTTCCCGCCTGACTGGTGAATACCGGCGTAAATAACGTTCGTGCCCACAGTCGCTGCGTCATTATCGCTGTACTGAACAATACTGGATGCAAGACGCCCCGACCGCTGAAGGATCTGACCAGGGCCGCGACGTTTGGCATAACGCGGACTCCAGCCCATCCATGTCGGGCGTCCCTTTTGAGCAAAGTTCTCCTGAACGGCGTCCTCCATATCACCTGCCAGCATACGCATCAGTGGGGCGCGATGTTCATATTTGCTGATAAGTTCACCCAGCGAGCGTTCAAAGTCTGTGACATCAAATTCGATTTTATAGGCCATTGAGCCCCCCCTCGATAAGCGGAAGTTGCGCCAGTTGTTGCATCGCCGCCGGGGTTATCGCTTCACCCGCGTCCGGCAACTGCAGAACAAAACCGGTAAGTTCATCGCCCGGAACAGCACGGACCTGATGCAGGTCATCTCCGGCGCGAACGACATACACCAGATCAGGACCATCGGCCATCACCGCGACAGGCCGGCGCAGTTGTGACGGCAGAGTTTCCCACAGTGGCCCCGGCGTGGCTTTCACGGCATCGTCGGTCAGGGTCATCACGGCTGATGCCGGTGTCGTGCCGCGCATGGCCAGCGCATCCACGGCTGACGGACTGAGCGCACCGACGTGGCGAAACGCGCCTGCGGGTTCACGTAACAGCGACTGATTCACGAAGCGGCGGACATCACCAGTTATCGCGTCAAGCAGCTGCGGCTCGGACAGGGTATGCTGAACGGCCAGCGCGGCCATTTGTGGCGGCGCTGAGGCGGATTTATCCATCAGGCGCTGACCCAGTCCCGCCAGCCAGCCCTGACCCGGGTTATGACCAAAGCCGGCATCCGGGGTGTAGAGCTGACCGTTGTAACGGAAAGCCTGAACCTCGCGGGTGTCCTTCGGCCCCCAGGCCTGCTGCACGGTTTCCATATTGCCTTCGCTGGACCAGACATCGATATTTTTGCTGTCGATGTCCTGCTGTGTCCGGGCACGAACGCGGCAGCGGCATCCCCATCCATCAGGTGGGTAGGCGAACTGCCAGACCGGGTCATCAAAGCGAGCGGTCAGACCGTTGAGGGCGGCATGTGCGGGCCGGGTGCGCATATCCATGACGGCGATACGGGTCCAGTACGGCCGATCGCCGGCGTTCGCCATCTGCTCAGCATAACGGCCGGCACCGTAGGCCGACTGCATATTGGTTTCGAAGATGGTTCGCAACCGGCGTGGGGTCAGCTGCTTACCCTCCAGCACGCCATCTTCATCAGCAACCAGTTTCGCCCTGTCCGCCAGCCAGCCTTTCTGGATCAGCGTCGGGGTCAGCTGACGGCGGAACTGGTCCAGTGTGAGCCCTTTACCCAGTGCATTCTGCAGGCCGCCACGAATATCCTGAAGAACGTCCTGACGCAGGACGCCCACGACCGTAAACGCCGTGGCGTGCGCCCGGGCCTCCACGTCATGCCAGTTAAAACCGACGGTATAGCCCTTTGACTGGAAATACTCGATGGCCTTTTCCGGTTTCAGGCCGATGGCAAAACTCAGGTCAACACTGTCAGGCATCCGCGTTCAGTCGCCCCCATACGTCGGCCACAAAGATGGCCTGTTCAAGCAGAGTCACCAGCTCACTGTCGTCCAGGTCAGGATAACTGGCAGCGATAATATTCAGGGCCTCATCAGGCGACTGGCCATCCTGCAACGCTGCCACCAGAGGGGCGACCAGCTTTTCCATCGCCGTGGCGATCGCTTCCGGTACCGGACGCCCCTTATCAATCGCGTCCTGCGCCGGGTCTGAAAGTTCGGCTGCCGTGGTGAGTGCAGCGAGTCGGCGGAAACGCTGGCTGAGCGCAACAGACGGTTGTGCCGGCGTCTGCACGGGGGGCTGTAACACGGCTTCATCTTTCTGGGGAACGGGGATGCCGATTTTTTTATGCACCCACGAGGCCGGGATACTGTTCATGCCGGATTCGACCAGGTTTTTCACGCCAGTGGAAAATGACGCAATGTCCTCAAGGTCACGGGTGTCAAAGACCAGTTTAGGCAGACGTCGGCGGGACACATCGTAGCCGTTGATCCGCAACAGCATATCAATCATGTTGCGAAAGAACCCCTCCAGCTGCCGGGCATCAGCGACAAGAATGTCGTGACGCACATCGTTATGTACGTTGCCCAGCGCGTTGGTTGAGGTTTTACCGTCGGCCTGGCTGGTCAGGGTTGCCCCCAGAATAACTTTTGATACCGTGCGCTCGCACCAGTCAATCATCGCGACGAACGGATCAGCCTGACCCGACGCGGCCGATTTGAAATCGATGTTTGTCCCCTGGGGAATGATGCCGGCGGCATTATGGCCAAGCATGACCAGCGCTTCAAAAAGTGCATCTTTGTCGGCGTCGGTGGCCCCGGACATATAGGTTCCGACCCGTGCCGGCAGGCCATAAATCTCCAGAAATTCCGCCAGATCGCGAACGGCAAAGTTTTTAAACAGATACGGCCAGACCAGCACGCGATACAGCCCCGACTGACCAGTGAAACCTGTTTTGGCCGCATGGCGATGTACCAGCCAGCCGAACGGCCACAACTCTGCGCCATCGATACTGCCATCGGAAAGGCGAATCTCATCGCCGCGATCGGGACGGGCCTGGAACCAGCGATGCGGACGCAGATGCGCCTCAGACGGGAGCCAGACATTTTCTTCCAGCGCCCATTCCAGCTCCTGACAACTGAACCCGTGGCCAATCGCATCCGCAGACTGGAGGATAATATCTTCCAGATTATCCAGGGTGTCGAACCACTCCTGAACCATGGCCGCGATGTTCTTCTCTTCGGCCGTCGCGCCACGACGTGGCTCGATGCTCCAGTCCAGACCGAGCAGCGCATTTTTGCGCTTGGCCATCTCGGAAAAGATATGCCCGTCTTTTTCCACCATATCGTCAAAGAGGTCGGCCTGCGCCGACAGGTAACCCTGTTCCGCTTCCTGCAGCAGACGCGGCAGCCGGCGGATGGTCAGCCCCCGGGAAGGGTGCTCAGGATAACGGCTGTTGAGCTGAACGAGCCGCGTGGTTTGCGGCTCTTTAGTGACAGCGTTATTAAAAGGGCGACCCCACTGGTCAACTATCTTGCTCATTACCATCCTCCGTTACCGAACTGCGAGCGCCCCCGCGAACGGCCTGAATGTCTGTTATCGTCATCATCATTACGGGTCTCCGCGCGACGCGGCACACTGCGGAAACCGTCGCGGGAGCCAAAGGAATTACACAGTGCCCACAGCATATGCAGCCCATCGGGACCGTCATCATGGTCGGCTTTGGGAAAGTGGCGCAGCTGTTCTATCAACGTGGTCTGGCTGGGGTGCAGGCGAATTAACCCGTTAAAGACATACGGCTGCAGGGATTCGATACGCAGCAGTTTGTCTGAATGCGGGATGACCGGCATTGCCGGCACGGGAACACCCAGTTCGGCCGACTGGCGAACCAGCTCGGTGCGCAGAAACTCCTGGAACTGGACGGCCTCAACGGACCAGCACAGACAGCCATACTGGCGCTGCATTTCGATGGTGTCGCTAATGATGACTGACGGCAGGCGCTTTTTGATACGGGCCTCCACCACATCCAGTATGCCGGTCGTCCGGTTGAAGCCCCCGACCAGAATGGCCGACGGGTCTCGCGCATTGCCGTTCTTCCCCAGGCTCGGGTCGATACTTCCAAAGAAAGACCACTCTTTAAGGCGGTTAACCCAGAAAGTGATGCAGGTGGCAAACGGGGCATCATCACCGCTCACGGGGTCATTCTGGTATTCACTGTCAAAGGTGCTGTGACCGTCACGGGCACGGATCAACATCAGGGAATACAGCGGACGGGCAGACCAGGACACTACCGCACCGGCTTCCATGGCCTCGCGATGTTCCGCATAAAACGCACGCGCCAGCAGCTCACCGTCTTCCTCGTTGTTACGCAGAATTTCTTCCCAGCGCTCCCACAACGTCATGTCAGACGGCCAGGTAATAAGCGCCTTAAAGCGCTTTTTGCGCCACAGGGGATTTTTCAGAGTGCGTGACAGAACGCTGTCGTAGTGCAGGATGGTGCCGATGTAGATCACATCAAACTTGGCCCCCGCGCCACCCAGCGGCAGGACCGTTTTTTTCAGCCAGTTGTCCAGCTTGTCACGCTGGTCAGGATTGCGGACCAGTTCGTCATTCTCGATATCATCAAGGATGGCGAGGTCTGGTCGATACGGACCATGACGCAGACCACGCAGTTTTTTACCGCTGCCGGCAACCTGCACTTTGATGTCTGTGGCCGTTAGTATGGTGCCCATCTGCCAGACCCGGCCCGCGCCGCAGGCTTCCGGAAAATCCATCTTAAGGCGGGGATTCCAGCAGAGCTCTGCCTTGATGGCTTCGAGCATCGGATACGCCTGGTCGATACTGTCCATGATGATGACCGGGTATTTTTTCAGCTCAAGCACAATGTTCCACAGCGTAAAGAGCTGGGTAACGATCGTCGACTTGGCTTCACCACGGGGTGCGGCGATGGCATCCTGCTGGCTGACCGTCGAGGTCACAATCTCCGGCAGGCGCTGGAACAGGTATTTATGCAGCTCGGATTCGTCCTTATGACGGACGTAGTGCGGGAAGTAGTTCTGCACGAAATAACGGAACCCGGAAACCGGGTCACGCACCGCGTCACGCCGCGCATTCACGGCCTCCTGAGACGGATCAAAACCAACCTGTTCCGCCTCAATAGACCGGCGCAGCGAGGCGGCCAGCTCGTTAAGCTGGGCTTCGAACTCCTTTTTATTGAGGCTGACGTTCTTTTTTTTGGCCACTGTGTTACCCCTGAGCAGCCTGTTCGCTGAGTTTCTTTTCCTGCCTGGCGCAAAATTCAGCCTTCATCACGGTCATCAGCCCGTAGACCGTCGCCAGAATCAGCCAGCCTGACCAGGCAGCAAAAACCACCATGGCGATATCCGTAAGCAGATCATACGCGCGACGCAGTAAGGTGCGGTGGACATACTCCTGCCGGGCTTTTTCCATGGCGGCGGGAATAAGAAAACCGATGAGATTCACCGCACCAAAAAACCAGATCGCAAAATAGCCGATATTTATTAGCCGCTCATCGCCAAGACTGACACCGAAGAACAAAGAGAAAAGCACAATGGCATCCAGCAGCAGGCTAATCAGAAATTTCAACATGCGTTTTCTCCATGCAGGTTTAAGCCGTTTAAAGCATCGTTAACCGCCTTTTCAAAGCTGTCTCTCGTGCGGTAACAATCACCCATGAATGACACCTCATGGTGTTCGCCATCAATGGTTGAAACAAAGCAATAACCTGAAGCGATATATACAGAGGACACAGAACTGGCCATAACACTGATTTTTTCGTTAACACGGATCAATTTGTCAGCCATAGTGCTTTTGCACCTCATTGCCAAAGGGTTCGAGCACCTGGACGAACGCCTCCATGTGCCTGGGGTAGTGTTCGCTAATGAAGGTGGATAACAACGTCAGTACCTCCATTGCAGTGGCGAGTTGTGATGTCTCAGGGAGAATGCGTTTACTGGACGATACCGCCTTGTTAAAGGCATCACTGAGGCTGGCCAACAGTTCAATGCGTTTTTCGGGGGGCATTTCAGCGTTCACATTGAGCTGGTCGATGGTGGCCTGATATTGCACCAGCAGGCCCATCAGAATTGCCCGACCGACATCCTCCATTCCGCCACTGGCCAGTACATTTGCCGCCCTGAGTTTTTCCCAGTCATCCCCGGCGTCCTGAGCCTCTTTTTTCCAGCGAGAGGCCGTGGCGAAGCTGACGCCGCATTGCGATGACACAATCTGCAAAGACAGTTGGCTCTGGATATAGAGCCGCCGCAGTTTTTCCCTTGTCTCGGGCGGGTGTGCCATCAGAATCCCTCGAATCTGGCCTTAATCAGGGCGATAGCCGCAGCCACCACCCCACCGGAAAGGGCCCCGGCGATCGCGCCCTGACGCACAACACGGGATTCCATCGTGTCTATCCGTCGCTCGATACGCGTCACGGCGACAGAGATATCCTGCAACTGGGGCCGGATATCAGGTTGTCTGCTGACCTGTAGCTGCTGCAGTGAATGCTGTATGGACAGCAATGGATCGATGTGATGAGAAGACGGCGCTGCGGGTTGTATTGAAATCACACGGCGCTGACGCCGTTTCTGTCTGGCTTTCATGTCCTGTCTGCCTTTTTGTCCAGTTTGTCGAGAATACGGTTAAGGGTGTTCTTGATATCTTTGATGTTGTCGGAAATCAGTGCGTAATCGCGCAGGGCATCATCCCTGCGCTGGTATTCGTCACGGATACGATCGACGTCTTCTTCGAGGTCGCGGATATCTGACTGCAGGCGGCGAATCCATATACCGCCAAACAGCGTGACGAGACCAAGAAGCAACTGATAAATCTGGTCAGGGGTCATTGCGGCTCCTTTCCATAGAGCTGGCGGAGGGTGTTCAGTTTGTTGTGGAGGACCTGGCACCATTCACCGTACCCGGCGCTGTGGCGGAGGATACCGGCGGAAGAGAGTCCGCGACCGGTGCCGCTGGCCTCGGCGGAATATCCAGCATTTCCGCTGTTGGCTGCTGACAAATATTGATCGCACTCGGGTCCGGTGGAATAACCGAGGTTCGCGCTGTACAGGCACAGAGCGCGAGGGCCGATACCAGTAAAACTGGCACCATCGCTGAGCGTGAGCAGGAAGATTTTTTCATTGAGTAACCTCTGGGTTCGGGTCAGTTCCTTATTTTTCGCGAGCAACTGGTCAGTAAGCTCATCGGCTTGCCTGCGATACTGCTCAACAAGCACGACCTGCTGCCTGAGCTGCTGTTGATTCTGTTTTTCCCGCTCTGCTTTCTCATCAGCAACGTCGTTTTTGTAGACATCGAACTGATGTTGCACCTGCGCTGTCGCCGCGTTTGCGGTCTGGATATCGTCCTGCATCTGGCTGGAGGTATAAAGACTGCCGAGCCAGGCCCCGGCACTGAGTATCAGGGCGATAGCGATAATCCATGGCAACAGCGGTTTAATCACCAACCACAGTTTACTGACCATCGGGAGTACCTCCGGCAGGTGGATTTGATGCCTGATCGCGCTTCATGGCCACAAACTTCGAACCGAGGTTATGCCCCGCCCAGGCGAGGATGTAGGCGGTAAACATCCATTCCTGCAACTGCAGGTGCCAGGCATACCAGAAGACAACGATGGTTGTGACCAGAAAGGTGGAAAAGGTCATGGTGTCGGAAGTGCTGAGCCTCCCTGACGGGCTGGTAATGAGGTCTTTCAGAGACATAAAACCCCCACAGCCACCTGAAATCGGCGGGCTCGCTCATCCAGTCCTGCAAGTGCGGGGTTGATTTTCTTCGTCATACCGACGACATCGAAGCGGTCGGCGCTGCTGTTACAGTCTCGGGACTGCCAGTACCAGGCCGCAGAACGGGCGGCCGTGAGGGGCTCCATCAGCAGGTCGGGTGTTGACACCAAATCCAGCCCCAGCGCTTTACCGCAGTCGCGATAGGTGTTTTTGAATGTGACCTGAATCAGTCCACGCCCACGATAACGCCAGCCATCGCCTGATGACTCAGGACCGTTGCCGCCCCGGTTTGCATAGGCCCGGTTCGCCAGCTTCATCGGCTGACAGGTATACTGACCGGCTTCCGCGATTTCAGAGGGCTGGAGGATTTTGTCGTTGTTCAGATCAAACGCTGAGCGGAAGAATCGTGCCACACGGATTGCATCACGGTAGAACAGACTTTCGCTGAGGACAGTAAAGCCCTGGCTCTCATGCCCGGTTTGGGCAATAAAGCCGGCCGTACGTAACGGCGTATCAATGCCAAATTCACGCATCGCCGTTGTTACGGGTGAAAACCATTTTTGCGCCAGTGCATCTGAAATGCCGGCAGCACGCTGGAACTCATTGAGATTCATGGACTGACACCACAAAAAAAAGGTGATGTCAGTATCGCGAGGGGGGGTATCAGTAAATCAGGTGAAGGGGTTCAGTGGGTTTTCTTGGTTTCGACATTTACAACCTTATGAACCACGGACCAAACTGCTTGATTATCTGTAGCATGAACTTTTTGGCAATCTATCGATTCATTGGAATAATCGGAAAAGTCAGCTTTTTTAGCCTGAGAAAGCAAAATTACTTTACGCCAAGCGCAAGCCTTAACGCTATCTTGTGGGACATAGTCATCGCTTGCAGTATTAGATAAAGAACTACCAACGCTATAGGCATAAGCCAGGTTACGCTGAGATTGATAATCTCCCTTCAAAGCCGATTGCGTTAATTTTGATTCGTAAGTCGAAGCGGCCGGCGCTGTCGATGTTATTACCATTAGAATGATGGCTAGGTAGATTCTCAAAATAAAGACTCCTGTCGATGTGAATTGTTATCTCTAGCTTGTGCCAACAACTGCCACCCGAACCGATCGCTGAATCCGTACTTCGGACACAGAAACGTCATCGCCATCAGTGAGGATGTACCGCGCTGACGAACGTCGTCGAACTCGGCCAGAAAACGGCGATTACGCAGCTCGCGCAGAGCCCGGTCACAACGGGGCAGATACAACGCCTCGCCGCCAAAATTCTTGATGAGTAACTGAGTGTTATGGTCGCCGATGGTGTCACGAAGAAGCGCGGCACGGTTGGCACCCAGAGCGCGGAGACCTTTCCCGACCGGGAAGGTGGTACCACCGAACGCCTTAAGGAGCTGCTCGGTGGCCGGGAAGCCAATCAGGTCAGCAATCTGAATCACTGCTGGGGGCAGCAGCTCTGTTACCTGTTGCAGATTCATTGTTTTTCTCCCGTTTTTTCCGGCGACTTGCGTCAATGGCTAAAGCCTGCATCAGTTTGGTTAACTGCTCTGAGGTTAACCATTCCATGCGTTTTACTTTAAACATATGCTCGCACATTTTCTCGGCATAATTCCACGGCCGATTTGCATCCGCAAGTAATGCCTCAATTTTGGCCAGCATAGTTTTGCGCGAGCTGGCTACTTTGGGGCGGCGACCATGTTTAGCTGACTGGCGCGGGAAGCCCTGCTCATGCATGTATTCCCTGACCGCCTGCAGCTCGTCGAGCGTGCATTTTGTCGAGGATGTTTTACCGTTGCATAACCGCGCCAGAACGCTGCGGTATGTAACGTCATCCCATCCAAGATGAGCCTGACCTGCTTTGATGGCTCCGATAAGACCTCTTTTGGCTGGCGTGGACATATTGCCTCCTGTTGGTTGCCATTATTGCAGGCACTCAACACAGTACCTGCTGTAATGACTCAAACAATGGGTTCCAGATGATTGACTGATATACCGCCCAACTTACCCTCAACCCGTACAACCACACGTCCGTTGCGCATATGCCAGGCTTCTGAGCGAGTTACTACAATTTCCCGCGCTGACACGCCTGGTATGAGGTAATAATTGAACGGCGTACCAACGGGATAGCGCTGGTTAAACACCTTTGCTGATGTGTTACGTAGAAGGTTTTTCATGACCTTCACCAGCGGCCATACGAGGGCAAGGCGGCGCGACATGAATCGGGTGGGGTGAAACCGATCACCTGATCACCTTCGGTCACGAGACGCAGCAGCATTGCCAAGTTATCTATGATTTCATCTTCGACGTTCGACCACTCCTCACGACCTTCGGTGTAATGAATAACCGCTTTGATGACTTCGCCACTTTCCTCTGCAACCTTGTTAAGCACGTAGTTCGGCTGAGGAAATCGTCGCATTGCCTTATTGGCTCTGACTCGGGCAGCAGCCACCAGTCCAGCGAAGTAGTCGGGCCTCGCCGGCATTGATGGTGCTGTCGGTAATGCTGTCGGTAATTGTGGCGGTGAAAGCAAATCCGTCGCACCAGTTGAACCCGGGGTCGCCACGTGAGGTGCAATACGAATTACAGGCTCAACCTGTATCGAGTGGATTGATGGCGCGGGATGGGTGAATAGCGGCGCCTCTTCGATATTGTCGAAGTTGCATTTTGGGCAGATTGAAACGGACGATAACGATTCATATCCGCAGCAACCGCAACTGTATCGCATGTAATCCGGCTTCTCTGCCGCCAGGTTAACGCGGCGGGTTTTAAGTTCTGTGGCCATAGAGACTTCCTGCCAGGTCGGATATACGCCATCAACGCAACCATCAATGATTTCATCCAGTTCGGAATCAGTAAGTAGCTCAATACTTTTCATCATCTTCTTCCTCGTTAGTGTCAGACAACATGAGACTCAGCGGCCACAACAACAGAGCCAGAACATATTGCGAACGGCGTACAGGAGCTGCTCTGAAACGGCACAATATGCTCGCCCAGCACCAGCCCAGATGCAGATACAGCGCCAGCAGAAGTAAAATCAGTGTGATATTCATCATTTGATACCCCGAAGCTTTTTGAATCGTTCGATAGCCCGTTTCATTTCAGCCTGAACATCCTTCGTCCGAATGGTGTTATTGCTGGCGTTGTAGAACTTGAGGCGCAGCTTGAGCGGCACGTCCATCAGCTCAACAACCTGACTGTTATCGTTGAAGAACCAGACACGTCGGGTACCACCATCATGAATCTGACAACCTGTCACATTAATCACTGAGTACCTCCAGTACGGAACCTGTCTTGCGTTCAATGAATTTCTGCAGGCTTTCCCAGGATTGATAGATAACAAGCAACCCGAGACGACCGGCCTCGTCACACTCACGAGTAGCACCTTTGCTTTTCTCCCAACCATCAAGGAGGAAGATTGCATCAGCCTGTGCCAGCATGGCCAGCGTGATATCGAGGTACTGACCATGCTGCAGGCCGTCCGGGAGAATGGCCGGGTTGAGCACGGTAAAGCCATGTTCCTCAAGGATTCCGGCTTCGGTATTGAACTCATCGCGATTGAAGTTTGGATAATCCGTCATCGGCCCGGCGATGAATACAATAGCTTTGCGAGGTTTGCTCATGACCGGTCCTCCACAAACTGGCAGTGATTGTTCCAGCGATTCTGGCGGGCGCTGGGTTTCGTCTGTTGCGCGCCTACGATCGAACCGTTGGGGTAAATAACGACACGACGACGATTGCTGATGCGGATGGTACAAACACCACCGTTTTTGACCGAAACTTTAAGCAGTAAACTTGCCTTGCGGTTGTTCACGATTGCACCTCCCGGGAAGCGTCATCACTGAGTAATCCGCTGAAAGCAAGAAAAGTGGTCATGGCTTTATCGACCAGTCGGGTTGTCAGATAGCGTTCGCTACCCCAGACGATGGCGTAACAAATCCACAGAAAGTGGACACTGTGGGTCAGCATATTCCCCATGCCCTCAGAGATGTCGAAGGCGCTAACGCCCCTGGGGAAACAGGCATCATTGAGCGCGTAAAATGCCTCTGCTTCACTGGAGAAGTCACGGTTAGTGAGTTCGCTGATAGCCTCTTTCGCCTCAGCAGCATCATCTTCATCAATACCGTTATCCAGATAGCTGGCCAGCCACTCCTGCAGGCCTTTGTCGAACGCCTGCGCATCGAACTCATAACAAGGTGATTCGTGACGGCCGCGACCAGCACCAGCTTCAAATTTCTCAGACCAGTAGCCGGGGTTGATGCCCCCAGCGGTGCCGACCGGGAAAAATTGGGTGATCATGTCCCGTTCACGTGAGAACGTCCACGTACCCATGTCACCGGTGACAGTGAGATATCCCGGCCAGGTGATGATGTCGAAGCGATAGGAGTTGGTGCCCGGAGCCTTGAAAATCAGGTGGCGATAAACACCTTCATCGCGCTCGATGATGACGTTATGGTGCGCGGTATTGCGCATGAAACGGGACAGCAGTTTTTCATCTTTCATTTTGAGGCTCCGATAAGAGTGGTCTGCGTGGAAGAACCACTCACCGCGTGATGCAGCTGCGCGTTGCGGCCATGGTTATATCCCTGAATTTCTGCATCGTCGGTTCCCCGGGCTTTACCGGGTTTACGAGGCTCCAGGGTTTTCATCCCTTTGCTGAGCTTTCTTTCGCGATACGCTTCAATCAGGGTGGTCTCAGTCCCGGTCATGACAAAATCACTGACCACGGCATAAGCACCGTTGACCCATGCAGAGCAGAACGTATCGGCGCGGGCAATTTTGGTGGCGGGCTTGATGTTTTTACGCATCGTGGAGATGTATTCACGGCGGGCTTTAGCAAGCTGTTTTCCCAGTACCTCGAAGGAATACGCCGCAATCTGTGGGCGTTCGTCGGGGCCGTAATAGTGGATGGTACGTTTTGCTGGCTTGTTCCAGTGGTCACTGCCATGGCTGGTGTAGAACTTCACGCCAAACACACGGGCGACCATCTCAGCCAGAAATGCCATGTATTCCGGCATTTTTTCGGCATGGGAGGGGGCCTTCTGGGTAGCGGCTTCGTTGATATTCATAACATCAACGTCGTGCTCATTCAGCTTATGTTCGGACATCAATTTCTGAGCGCGGCTCATCGCCAGTGCGGCCTCTTCGGCGCTGGAGTTATTACGGGCCATTGCCAGTAGTTTTTTAATTCTCTGGAGATACTTCTCTTTATTTTCCATTTTCGGCCTCTTAATTATTTGCAGGTTTTAAATGGGTAATATCAACGCCGCCAGAAACACCCGTTACCGCGACCACGACCGCGCCATGCCCCAGTTCCCAGGCCTCTGTTCGCGTCGTAACAGCCACTCCAGCGCCATCTTTACGGGAATGGTAGGTAAACGCAGAACCAGCCGAAAACGCTGCATTAAACTGTTCTGCTGTCATCTTCTTAATAAATCCGGACATAGGATCTCCTGAATTTGGCGTAAGCCAGCCCCGGCGGGTTTACGCCATGTTTAAAGTTGTTTTAAAAAGCCGTTATTTTCAGTGCGTCGGTTTCAGCGATTTAATGTTTGCGAAATATGGCTCCTGATTAATTTCCACGACAGTGACGGATTTCATGTCGCGGGCAGCATCGACAGTTTTGACCAGACGCCCACCACGAAGTAAGGGTGAAGGCTGATATATAAATGCGCTGCCTTTTGCCCATCGTTCGTTAAACTCCTTCGCTTTCACCTGCCGCTCCCCAGCCGCGTCGCGCGGCATTTGCACAAAACTCAATACGGATCCCGGCCCATTCACGATTCACAACAACGCTGGACAAGAAAAGCGCTTTGCTCCAGATTTCTGCCGCTTTCTGAAACTCACCTCGCTTCTCCGCCAGCACGGCTTTGAAGGCGTAAGACATAAAGGGGGAAGCCTTACTGCTGGCAGTGCTCTCCTGAACGTAAACCGCCATCTCACACCCCCACGCCAGCGATATCGAGAGCAATCGGACGGTATTCATCGGTATCGCCCACGCGCTCATAAACGCGGATATAGGATTTGCTGCTCACCACCTGGACCGCTTCCCCAATGGCCAGCATCGCCTGCTGCCAGCGCTCGTCTTCGATGTCGTACCGGCGAAGTGCCAGAACACGACCGGTATTAATGTTGCCTTCTTTGTCGGTATCAAAGGCTTCGTTAATCAGCGCTTTCAGTTCCGGGCGGGCATCGGCAGTCCAGTCTGCCAGGCAGGCATCAATCAGAGCCTTAGCTGACTGGATACGCTCATTAAGCGCGATACGGTCCTGCATGGCCCTCTGAATTTTGAAACGCCCGTCGAAGCTGTAGAGCGTGACATTGCCTTTTTTCCCGCCCTTCATGGCACCGTATTTTTCTGCTGAAAGGTCAATAAATGCCTGAATATCGGCAAAAGCACGGGCTTTCAGCGCCTGGAGAGCGGACGATACCGCGATAGCCTGTTCAACAATTTCACCCACGAGTTGATCACGGTCACGATCAATCTCTTTGACCAGGCTGACCGGTGTCAGAACGCCACGCGCATCGGTCCAGTAACCCTCTGGTGCGGATGTGGTGGTGTATTGCTTTGCGATGACAACAGTGTTTTCAGTGGACATTGGATTTCCCCTTTTTGGTTTTAATAAGTGCATTACGAATTTTCTCGTTTACATGGCCAGCAAGGCCATATCCGACAGCTGCTGCAACTGCCCGCAGACGCTCACTGTCATTTTCACCAGGTTCAACGCGGCATTGCACATCGAGCCCGCGTTCAACATCGCTGAGGGTGATAATTACTTTTGCCATTGATATGCCTCGTCTAATGAAATAGTTTCGACCTGTGTTGCCGTAACACGCTTGATAAAAGTCCCTTCACAATACGGGCAGGTTGCCAGCGTGTCCCATAAAGCGCCTTCCGGTGGAGCCAGCGTTTCAATTTTTTCCCTGCACAACGGGCAGGGAAATGGAAGTAATCTGCCGCCGTCCTTTCTCACCTTTTCGATAAACTCCTGATATTCCTGTTTCACTGCATACCTCCTAATGAATTGATTCAGACCAGACCACACGACAGCCGCTTTCATCCAGATATACCCCCTGTCGAAAACGCCCAAAACGGTCATTACCGGTATGGTCAAAACGGGCCCGGCCCTGTTTTTTAATCTCATCACACCAGGCGTGACGGGCTATACGGATGACCGGTTGTGCATGGCGAAGGGAAACACTTTTCACCTGCACCCCTTTTGCAGAAAGAAACATAATCAGCGTTTCTGCCCGTATAAGGGCAGAGAGTACGGCTGCATTACTGATATCTCCGGAAAGACTGACCATCGCTGTGTCCTCAGTTAATGAGCATTTCTGCGAACTTACGGACAGCGCCGGCGCTGACCGCATTACCGCTGATTTCGCTGTGACGACTGACACCGCGAGCCAGCTTAAAAAGTCGACGTGCATTACCGTGTGAACAGCGGAACAGTGCTTCGCAGACGTCGGGACTTTCTGCATCCGGAAGCATGCTGATGGCCATTACACTGATATCTTCCTGGGGCAGTGATTCACCAATGCACAGTGCCAGACCCACACGGCTGTAAAGCTGCTGGTATTCTCCGCGTTTACCCTTCAGGTTGATGATGAGACGCGGCATACCGGCCAGAACAAGGCCGATACCGGCTTTGTCGTGGATGCGGCGGAGTGTCTCCAGTGCCCGGTATGGCAGGTTCTCTGCTTCATCCACCATCAGCAGGCGGCCTGAATCACGCAGGGCGGCAATACAGGCCTCACTGAGTTCATGCATATTGCCGCGTTTACTGAGACCCAGCAGGCCACAGAGTTCCTCAAGCACCACCCGTGCGGTATAACCCGGGTCAGCCTCAATCAGCAGTGCATCACGGTGCTGCGCTGCGTATTCCCTCAAAATCATGGTCTTGCCAAGTCCTGCGGCACCGTAAATGACGTTTATTTCACCGTCCAGATGCGCAAGACGAATGACTTCAAGCCCTTTACGGGACGTGACGGTCGGAACATAACGCGGTGTAATGCGCCGGGATTTTTCTTTCTCGGTTTCGCGTGCAATGAAGCTTCGGGCCAGCTCGTCGATGCCGCGAACATCACCAGGATAAATGCCCTTAAGGTACTGACTGATCACAGCCGAGCTCTTACCAAAGGCACGGGCAACCTGTGTCTGGCTGTATCCTTTTTTGTCCATCAGGTCTTTCAGTTCTGTATGTACAGTCATATGTCTCTCACTTACCGGAATTACCGGTTTTTCTCAGATATTCATCGCGGTCTGTTTCGAGGAAGAAATAGTGCTCTTCTTCGGTGATCCGACTGTACTCAGCCGGTATGAAGCTGGTCAGGTCCTCAAAACGCTGGCCCGGCAGAACAGAACGGCCTTCTGCTTCAATTTCCTGTCGTTTGTCGTCAATGCGATTCAGGCGGCGCTGGCGACGTTTCTCGACCGCAACGTCCATCGCGCTGACCGGAATCGCCGCGCGTTTGTTGCCGTTCCAGATAGCGGTGCAGACATATGACCCGTCCAGGCGCCGCACAATGACGGACTGTGGATCATGAATGTCGAAGGCAACGCGTACTTCTTCGCTGTCGACCTGAATCAGCTCTTCGGAGAAGTAGTCGTTATTAAAGAGACGCAACCAGCCGCGCTGATCGGTGCGGACCATTTCTGGCATAAAGGCTTCGCGTAATTCGACATCCGTCAGATACTCGATATCGTCGCCTTCGGTTTCCAGAACGGCGCGGCGGTAAGCAGCCGGGGTCATATGGCGGCCGTTGCGTTTCGGCAGTTCACGGTGCTCATGGCTGTTGTTATAGGCTTCAACCTCGACGGCAATCGCGTCAAGCAGCTGCTGCCATGACGGGAGCTTTCCCAGGGCGGCGCGTTGCACCGGCGTCAGTTCCCGGCCATTTTCCTGTGCCTTGACAGCGGACTGAATGGCACGGGAAGTAATACGCGCATGCTCGCGGTCAGCGCTGTCACCGCTGAATGTGTCGAATTGCATCGCCACGCGGCGGGGAACACCTTTGTTAAGACGTTCAATGATGCCGCGTGACTGAGGCCGACCCGGAATACTGGTCGGGTGCTCAATGCCCAGACGGCTGAAAATACCGGTCACATCGGCATCAAGTGTTTTGTTGGTTTCACCGCCACCGTTATCGGAATAAACAAACAGCGGCTTACCGAAATGCTTCATCGCAAAGCGATAAGCATCGGCAACAGCAATGACGCTTTCAGACAGGGCCAGACTCCAGCCGGTGATAAAGCGGGTACGGCCATCAATAATCAGTGTCAGTTCCGGTGTGAACGGGCGACCGTGGTCAGGGTGTGCCACCTTCATTTCCAGTGACTTACCGTCCGCAATCCAGCAGCCGTTCACCGGCATCTGTGACCAGTCACGTTTCTGGAAGCATTCATATGCAAGGGCCGCAGAGCCACTGACGCGGCCACGGGCTTTCTCGCGGCGGGGCAATTTCTCCATTGCGCGACGAACGGCATCATAGGAAGGGCATGCCGCCGCCAGTGCAGGTTGATCCGCATACACAACTAACCACTCGGCCTTAAAGTCGCGATAGGCTTCTCTCAGGAACGGCCCCTTTCGACTACGCCAGTGGGCGAGGAAGTCCGGCAGCCACTTAATCTGTTCTGGCTTCTTCGCTTTAAGATGACCGGGCGCCAGCATGGCCATGCGCTCAACGCCTGGCTTTGTGGTTTCAAAGATGGTCAGCCATTCCTGCAGCGATCTGGTTCCAACACCGGCACGGCTGGAACCTTTGCGGGCATTGGCCATCTCAGCTGCCTTAAGAAGATGTGCAGGCAGTGTACCTTTACGGGACTCGATAGAGATGTAGTTAACCGCCGCAGTACGGGACATACCGGCATCGCGCAGTTTCTCCACCTCCATTGCCAGAACAGCACGAGCATCGGCTATCTCTTTCTGCTTAGCTGTTAGGGTTCCTACTTCACGCTCAAGAAGAGCCGGGCACTGGCGAATCAGAGAAAGTTTACTGTTATCAGATAAACCTTTATTCGAACTGATTTTGGTTTCTTTTGTACTTACCTGTTGAGTTGATAATATTTCTTTGTAAAAACGGTTCTTTATTTCTTCCTGAGTCACAATCGGTAACGAATCAATGTGGTATTCAAACGCTTTTGTACCGGTGCGCTTTCTTCTCATTGATGGATTCTTGGATGCAAGATTGTCCAAAAATTTCCGACAACCTCGCTCTGTTGCTGGTACGCCGGCACATCCAGCTAACTCAGATACCGTCGACCACATCACAGCACCTCACAATATCTTGAAGGCCAGATAACAGACGGTTCAACGCCTATTGCAGAAGCGATAATGCGCTCACCCTTTGGGTATTTACGATCTAAAGCGTTATTGAGAGTGCGGGCATTTAAACCAGCGTTACGAGATAAACCAGCTAGAGTGGTCCCTTTCTTGCGTAACTCGGCAATGATGTCAGCACGATGCCAATCACAAGAAGTGATTCCATTTGTTGATGTTTTCTGAGATTCTACTCGTTTATACATAGTAATAACTCATCTGTCTTACACACTGTAATAGTAGTGTTGATCACTAAAAGGAAAATTACAAGCCTTTAATGGTTCCTTTTGTGAATTAAATGACAACTATCATGAGCAAGTATCTAACGCTGGAGGAATCAATGAGTTATGCAGAAAAGGATCCACTGAACGAAAACGGCCCAAAAGTTCCTTTAAGTGGTAATCAAAAAGGAACCACTTTTAGCGACAGGTTGCGGAAAGCGATAGATGGCAAGAGCATCCGTCAATTTGCGGCTGATTGTGGAATTAGTTATGGGGCGATGCATAAGTACTTTGCTGGTCACACACAACCAACACTGGACAACTTAGTTGTGCTGGCCCGTACAGCTGGAGTGAGTATCGAATGGCTTGCGACGGGTGAGAAGAGCAGTACTGGTACCAATGTAATTTCAGGGCCAGCAACTCCACCAGGTACAGCAATAAGTGATGTGCATGGAAATGAAGTTGATTTAGAAGAGTTCATTTTTGTGCCGCGCTATAACGTGACTGCGTCTGCGGGCTACGGTGCATGGAATGATGATGAAACGCCTATGTTCACGGTATCGTTTAGACGTTATTGGGTGGTTAATCATTTGAAGGCAGATCCCAAACAGCTGTCTGTTATCAGCGTGCAAGGTGACTCAATGGAAGGCGTTCTGAACGATAAAGATATCATCCTTGTAAATCATGGTGATCGGGAACCAAGGGAGGGAATCTACGTATTGCGACTCGATGGACAATTAATCGTAAAACGAGTGCAGCGCTTGCCAGGAGCACAGCTCATTGTTACGAGCACAAACCCGGTTTACAAGCCGTTCAACATTGATCTTAACAATGTCCCATCTGATTTTTGTATTGTTGGTAAAGTGGTTTGGTATGGGCGGGTTATTTAAGAGATTTTAAAAAACGTTTAATACCGATCTCATTACTCTCAAACCAGTGCAAAAGTTAGCGCATTATTTTTCATAATCTATCATTTTCTGTCGAGCTGTGCGGAATCCTCACCGCGCCTCGCAACCCCCGCCATTCATGGCCTCATCGCCTTTCTTTCCCCACTTAACCACCATGCAGAAACGATCACCTCCCCACAAGGCATGGATTGCCACGGCACTGGCATTTTTGGGCAGCAGGCGTTGCTGGAGCGGCACACTCAGCACAATCCCCTGACGGTACGCGCCGTAGGCAGGCATAAAGACGGGCGGCACAGAGAGCCCTGCGTAGCGCGCAATCTCCGGAACATGTTTGTGCCTGAGACCCAAACCATAGACCTGAAACGCGGGCGCCAAATCGGTCTGCTTGCCTTCGAACTGTTCTATCGCAGCCCTTCCCCCGCCCGAATAGCCGGAAATAGCATGGATAGAAAGGGGGTAATCGGCAGGCAACAGTCCGGCATTGACCAGCGGGAGCAGAAGACCAATCGCGCCCGTTGGGTAACAGCCAGGGTTCGTAATGCGCGTTGACGCCCGGATGCGTTCGGGCTGGTCGGCACTCATTTCAGGAAAACCATATGTCCAGCCTGGCGTAACCCTGTGGGCTGAACTGGCATCGATAATCCGCACGTGCGGGTTTTCCACCAAAGTTACCGCTTCACGAGCGGCCTCATCGGGCAAACACAGAATTGCAATATCGCAGTTGTTGAGCATCCCGGCCCGCAGGCGCGTGTCTTTGCGCTGCGAAACAGGCAGCGTCATCAGGGTAATGTCTGAGCGGCCGCGCAGTCGGTCATGGATCTGTAAGCCTGTGGTGCCCTGCTCGCCATCGATAAATACGTTAGTCATTGTGTTTTCCCGGTCACGGATAAATTTTTATGACGTTGATGTTGTGCCAGGTTTTAGTGTGGGTAAAGTTGAATTATCTTTACGTCAAATTCAGTTTTTCTGAGGTATGTTGATGCGTGAGATTAACCTTGATCAGTTACGCACACTGATAACGATTGCCGATACCCGCTCTTTCAATGAGGCTGCCGGACGACTGCACTTATCGCCTCCAACGGTCAGCCTGCATATTTCAGAACTTGAAAACCGGGTGGGAGCGACATTGCTTTCCCGTACCCGGGGCAACGTCAGACCGACGGCGATTGGCGAAAAGCTGGTTACCCATGCGCGCCGCTTACTCGCTGATGCCGCGTATGTCCTTGACGATATCTCACGCCAGGCGCAGGGCCTGACCGGACAGGTAAGACTGGGTGCGTCTACAGGGGCTATCGCCAATCTGTTGCCACAGGCTATTGAAAAAATGGCGCGGCTTCATCCGAATATCGATGTACAGATTACCGTACTCACGTCTCAACAAACGCTTGAGCAACTGAAATCCGGTTCACTCGATATTGGTATTGTTGCGCTCCCACAACTGCGGGGTAATGGCCTGGAAATAGATGCCTGGCGGCGGGATCCTGTTGTCGCTTTTCTGCCTGCAAACTGGGATCTGCCGGATGTGGTATCGCCTCAATGGTTGATTGAAAAGCCGCTGATTCTGAATGGTTCTGGTACCCACTTATCACAACTGACAAATCAGTGGCTTGCAAAAACGGGACACCGGCCTGTACCGCGAATCAAACTTGACTACAACGATGCGATAAAAAGTCTGGTGGGCGCAGGTTATGGCGCCACGCTGTTGCCGCTTGAATCGGGCACGCCCGTCTCCGCTGATAAGCGCGTCGCGGTTCGTCCTTTAAAGCCCGCATTGTGGCGGGAGTTAGGATTAGCCTGGCGAGAGGGAGAAAATGAGATGTCGACCGCGCACCTGTTGTCGGTTTTGCGGGAATTAAAACAGGAGTGAGTGTGGGGATGGCGCGGTTTGTTCCCTCTCTCCTATGGAGAGAGGGGGCCAGAACGGTGCGGTTTACTGCCATGCCCTCTCCTTTAAGGGATAGGGCATGACAACAGGTTACCCGCCGGGATAAATTTAGAAGGTTTCCCAGTTACCATCGCCAACAGCAGGTGCGGCGGAAGCAACGGCCGTGCGCGGGGCAATGGTCGGTTTCCCGGGTTTGCTTTGCAACAGCGTGTTGTGACCATTGACGCGAAAGACCGCGACGGCCTGACGCAGTTGTTCAGCCTGCTCTTCCAGTGCGGCTGAGGCCGCAGCGGACTCCTGCACCAGCGAGGCGTTCTGCTGGGTAACGCTGTCCATTTGCGATACCGCGAGGCTCACCTGCTCAATACCTTTACTCTGCTCGTCCGAGGCAGATGCGATTTCGCCCATAATATCGGTTACGCGCGTTACGGCATTAACGATCTCTTGCATGGTATTACCCGCCTCGGCCACCAGCGTGGTGCCGGAATTGACGCGGTTAACGGAGTTTTCAATCAGCGTTTTGATCTCTTTTGCCGCCTGCGCACTGCGGCTGGCCAGTGTGCGAACTTCCCCGGCAACCACGGCAAACCCACGCCCCTGCTCACCCGCTCGCGCGGCTTCAACGGCGGCGTTCAGGGCGAGGATATTGGTCTGGAAGGCAATGGCGTCGATCACGCTGGTTATCTGGGCTATCTGCTGCGAACTGCTGGAGATCTCGCTCATGGTGCGTACCACATCGCTTACCACACGGCCACCGCGTGCTGCGGTGTCGGAGGCATTTTTCGCCAGGTTTGAAGCCTGACGGGCGTTATCGGTGTTCTGTTTCACCGTCGCGGTCAACTGCTCCATACTGGCGGCGGTCTCTTCGAGTGACGAGGCCTGCTGTTCGGTACGGGAAGAGAGATCGTTGTTGCCGGTAGAGATTTCACTCGCACCGGTATAAATCGAATCGGAACTGTTACGCACCGCGCTCACGGTTTTGACCAGCGAAGATTGCATCTCGTGCAGGCCACTGGCCAGTTGGCTCATCTCATTGCGGCCTTCGGCGGAGATGGTCTGCGTCAGGTCACCGTCGGCGATAGCGCGAATATGTCCCATCACGCTGTGCAGAGGTTGAAGCAGCAGATGTTGCAGCCCCAGCCAGATCACCGTCATGACCGCGATCACTACCAGCAGAATTACGCCCAGGGTCCATTGCATACTGGTAAAGCTGCTCTGGTTTTCCTGTGCGGCGGCCTGCAGGAAGGTGTTGTTTTCTGTGCGCCATTTCGCATAGCTGGCGTCCATATCATCCTGCGCCTGTTGGGCATCCAGGTTGCCATAGGCTTCGTAGTTGTTTGCCTTCAGGAAGGTGATGGACTGTTGCAGCACGTCATGCATTTTGGTGATATTTTGCGAAACTTCATTGGCTAACCCGGCATCCTGCCCTGCGACACGCGGTGTATTTTTATAGTTGTTAAAGTACCCCTCGGCTTTATTGAGGGATTCAGTGGCGGTAGTGAGTAGCTTATCGATGCTGGCAAGCGATGCCGGATCGCGTTGATTTTTCAGAAAGCGGATCGCCACACGGGTAACGGTGACGCGTGTTTTAATGAGCGTATTGACGCTATCGCCAAGATTTTCCTGCTGTGCGCTAAGGATGCCCGTGTTCTGAAAGTTCACTCTGTCATTATTGACAGCAGAGTAGAAAAGCCCGCCGGTAACTAGCTGAAGCAGACAAAATACCGACAAGGCAATAATGATGCCGGTGATGACGCGTATATTTTTGAGCATATTATGGTCCAGGGAAGAGGCAAAGTTGCTCAATATATATCGACACGACAGGCATTAACTTTATGGTGGCACACGCCAGACCAGTTAATTTTCGGGGTTGACAAGAGGGCTCATGCGTCAGCTTCCCCCTGCCCTTAATTACAATTTCACACTGACAGCGCCCTCTCTTGTCATGCTCCCTCAAGAGAGGCGATCTGCTGTAACGCATCGTCATGAAGATGTTGAACTGCCCGTTGAGCGCGGGCACATGATCTTCGTATACCGTACCCGCCCCGTTACGCCGGTAAGCGGATCACCTGGCGCGTAGGGCTGATAGACGTACCACCGATAGTCGTTTTATTTTCTGGTCTTCCTACCCTGGCACATAAGCCACTTGATCATTTCAAATGCCAGAAGTACTGTATATAAAAACAGTATTTATAGAAGAGGCCAGATCATCATGTTCGCACTTGTTGACGTGAACTCGTTCTACACCAGTTGTGAAACCGTCTGGCGGCCCGATCTGAGCGGTAAACCGGTGGTAGTGCTCTCAAATAACGATGGCTGTATTGTGTCCCGCTCAGCCGAAGCTAAAGCTCTGGGCATTGGTATGGCGGAGCCTTATTTCAAACAAAAAGATCTGTTGCAGCGGCATGGCGTGGCGGTCTTCAGCAGCAATTACGCATTATATGGCGATATGAGCCAGCGGGTAATGACGACGCTGGAGGAAATTTGCCCGCGGGTAGATCAGTACAGTATTGATGAAGCGTTTGTGGATCTTTCCGGTATTCCCAATCTCAAACGCTTCGGTAAATATATTCGTGATACCGTTTATCAACGCACCATGCTGACCGTAGGAGTGGGCATCGCACCGACAAAGACGCTGGCAAAACTGGCAAATTACGCGGCCAAAAGGTGGCCAGCGCAGAGCGGTGGTGTGGTGGATATCTCAACGCCCGCCAGGCAACACCGGTTGATGGCAGCCATCCCCGTAGAAGAGGTTTGGGGCATTGGTCGGCGGCTGACGAAAAAGCTGAACACCATGAATATCACCACCGTGCTGGATCTGGCGAAATGTGATTTATGGTTTATCCGCAAAAACTTCAGCGTGGTACTCGAAAGAACCGTTCGCGAACTGCGTGGCGAACCCTGTCTCGGTTTTCAGGAATTCTCTCCGGCAAAGCATGAAATTATTAGTTCGCGATCTTTTGGTCAGCGAATTAGCGATTATTCCTCAGTCCGTGAAGGTATCAGTACCTGGGCGGCCAGAGCAGCAGAAAAATTACGTGCCCAACATCAATATTGCCGATATATCGGCGCGTTTATAAAAAGTAGCCCTCACGACCCCGATGAACCCTATTACAGCAATAGTGCAGGTATTACGCTACTCACACCCACCCAGGACACCAGAGATATTATTGCCGCAGCAACGCGTAGCCTGGATATTATCTGGAAGCAAGGTCCGCGATATCAAAAAGCGGGTGTTATATTAGGAGACTTCTTTAGTCAAGGCGTTGCACAACTTAATTTATTCGATGAGTATGCCCCCCGGCCAAATAGCCAGACACTGATGTGCGTAATGGATCTCATGAACAAGAAAGGTAATAAAATGTGGTTTGCCGGCCAGGGCGTGACCCCGGCCTGGTCAATGAAACGACACCTGCTCTCCCCGGCCTGGACCACCCGAATTGAAGATATCCCGCTGGCACAGTAGCCGCCAGTTAGCGGCTACGCTTGGCGTGGCGCTCCCAGTTTTCCTGCTTCGCCTCTGCCGATTTGCGTAATGACACATAGCATGCGCCGTTGCCGCCATGACGGGGTTGTGCAGCGCAAAATGCCTGAACATCGTCAAATTCGGTTAACCAGCGTGCAAGATAGCTGCGAATAATATTGGCATGGGCGTTATCGTCGCGCCCTTTCCCATGAATTATCAGGAGATTACGCAATCCGTCTTGCCGCGCCTGATGCACAAAGCTAAACAGCAGTTGTCGACACTGCTCCACGGGCTGGCGCAACAGGCTGAGGCTGGCCTGCTGGGAGTACTTGCCGGTGCGAAGCTTATCAATCACCCCGGTTTGCAACCCTTCGCGGCGGAATTCCAGCGGAGTATCAAGGGGTAAGACATCAAGGAACCCGGTGGTCAGGAAGTTATCAAGTTGCAATGTGTCGATATGCTGTGGTGCACGCGTGTTTCGGGCCGGATGCCAGTGAACATCGGCACAGCGCTTAAGTGGCTGGACATCCTCCATGGCGTCAAGAAACAGTGATTTGTCATCAGGGTTCATGGTTTAGTCCTCCCGCTACATCTGAGGGACTTACTATAGCGGTCGCGGCAGCCCGCCACAATGCCTGATATTCAATTAATGGCTGACAATTAGTGAGGTATTTGAAGCAATTATCGAAAATTAATTTCGCGTGCTATTTAACCCCACTTAACTACAAGTTTACTGTCATTAACCTCCAACATTTAAGTTAAATTATCGTGAAACTAATCACCATTTCCTGGTGGAAATATCTGAAACGAGAACTATAACTATATTTACCGCGCAAGGATGAAGTTTAAAATAATTACCGAACGGACGCGTTGCTGTGTGTACTGTAGAGCCTGACGGATGTCGGCAGGCTCTATTTTTTTATTTCCGCAACAATAAAGAATATATCATCTATTCACGCATCCCACATTTACTATCGCAGAAACCATTCACCCCATGAATAATTAATAACCTTTCTCGATTCTCTTTGATTTATTGCGCCTCTAATGGGGTATAGAGTCACTTTCTTGATCGTGCTAGATTGCGCCACTCCCCCTGTGCTATTGCGATGTTTGAGAAAGGATTGCCGATGCTTACGCTACTTGAGGATAAAATTGCCACTCCGCTGGGTCCACTGTGGGTACTGTGCGACGAAACATTCCATTTGCGCGCGGTTGAGTGGGAAGAACATAGTGACCGCATGAATGAACTGCTGGATATTCATTATCGCAAGGAAGGTTACACGCGCATTCCTGCCTCGAATCCCGGTGGATTAAGCCGCAAGCTTCTGGAGTATTTCGAGGGTGATCTGGCGGTGATAGATACCCTGCCAACCGCCACGGCGGGTACCCCCTTTCAACGTGAAGTCTGGAAAGCGTTACGCGAGATCCCGTGTGGCCATGTCATGCACTATGGTCAGTTAGCGGAGAGGCTCGGTCGCGTCGGAGCCGCGCGGGCGGTAGGTGCCGCGAACGGTTCAAATCCGGTCAGTATTGTGGTTCCCTGCCATCGGGTGATTGGCCGCAACGGCACCATGACCGGCTATGCAGGTGGCGTGCAACGTAAAGAGTGGTTGTTGCGGCACGAAGGTTACTTACTATTGTGAAAAAAAGAGGCTCTTTGTGCTCTTTTTCGCGGGATTCTGTGGTAAAAGCCTTACTGAAACGATGGAATATCAATGAGATGGTCTACTCCCCTGTTTCATCGTTTTTCACACCTGTTTTAATTCTACTGAATTGACGTTTCGCCAGGCTTACGTGTTCAAGAAAAAGATGATAAAATTGACTAAAATCAATTACGGCTTGAGCAGACCTATGATCCCGGAAAAGCGAATTATACGACGCATTCAGTCTGGCGGTTGTGCAATCCATTGCCAGGATTGCAGTATTAGCCAGCTCTGCATCCCCTTCACACTCAATGAACACGAGCTCGATCAGCTCGACAACATCATTGAGCGCAAAAAGCCCATCCAGAAAGGTCAAACTCTGTTCAAAGCTGGGGATGAACTGAAATCGCTTTACGCTATTCGTTCCGGCACGATCAAGAGCTACACCATTACTGAACAGGGTGACGAGCAAATCACCGGTTTCCATCTGGCGGGCGATCTGGTCGGCTTTGACGCCATCGGCACAGGCCACCATCCGAGCTTTGCTCAGGCGCTGGAAACGTCAATGGTTTGTGAAATCCCGTTCGAAACGCTGGATGACCTGTCAGGCAAAATGCCGAACCTGCGTCAGCAGATGATGCGCCTGATGAGCGGCGAAATCAAAGGCGATCAGGACATGATCCTGTTGCTGTCGAAAAAGAACGCCGAGGAGCGCCTGGCCGCGTTTATCTATAATCTGTCCCGTCGTTTCGCTCAGCGTGGTTTCTCTCCGCGTGAGTTCCGCCTGACCATGACACGTGGCGATATCGGTAACTATTTAGGCCTGACCGTAGAAACCATCAGCCGTCTGCTGGGTCGTTTCCAGAAGAGCGGTATGCTGGCGGTGAAAGGCAAATATATCACCATCGAGAACAGCGATATCCTGGCTCAGCTTGCCGGACATTCGCGTAACGTCGCCTGATTTTACCCCCTCCTTTTGACCTTTTGCCGGACGCTTAAATTTTTCTGATTTATTGATCTGGCAAAAGGTTTTCCCTGTTTCATTCAGTACTTATAGGTTATCTTGTATTTACAGACTGTGGTGACAGATGTAAGGAGACCCTGTATGGCTAAGTATCAAAATATGCTGGTCGCCATCGATCCTAACCAGGACGATCAGCCCGCATTACGACGTGCCGTGTATTTACATCAACGGATTGGCGGCCGGATTAAAGCTTTCCTGCCGATCTATGATTTCTCTTACGAGATGACCACCCTTCTGTCCCCTGACGAACGCACAGCCATGAGACAAGGCGTGATCAGCCAGCGTACGGCCTGGATTCGTGAACAGGCAAAGTACTATATAGACGCTGGCGTCCCTATTGATATTAAAGTGGTGTGGCATAACCGTCCCTTCGAAGCCATCATTCAGGAAGTGATGTCCGGCGGTCATGATTTGCTGCTGAAAATGGCCCACCAGCATGACAAACTGGAATCTGTTATCTTCACCCCCACCGACTGGCATCTGTTGCGTAAATGCCCTTGCCCGGTCTGGATGGTCAAAGATCAGCCCTGGCCGGAAGGCGGGAAAGCGCTGGTGGCGGTGAACCTTGCCAGCGAAGAGCTCTATCACAACGCGCTGAACGAAAAGCTGGTGAAAGAGACGCTGCAACTGGCAGAACAGGTCAACCACACCGAAGTTCATCTGGTTGGCGCCTATCCGGTAACCCCAATTAACATTGCCATTGAACTGCCGGAATTTGACCCGAGCGTCTATAACGACGCAATTCGCGGCCAACATCTTATTGCCATGAAAGCCTTACGGCAGAAATTCGGTATTGATGAAAAAGTGACCCATGTGAATAAAGGCCTGCCGGAAGAGGTCATTCCGGATCTGGCGGAACATTTACAGGCCGGGATCGTCGTACTGGGCACCGTCGGGCGCACCGGGATCTCCGCCGCGTTCCTCGGGAATACCGCTGAACAGGTGATTGACCACCTGCGCTGCGACTTGCTGGTCATCAAACCGGACGACTACCAGAGCCCGATTGAACTGGATGACGAAGAAGACGATTAACCCTAACACGTAGCAAAACGCCCGCCACTCGCGGGCGTTTTCTTTTTATTGCTGACCACGCCAGTGCTGCAAATAGTGCCGTAGCCAGCTTCCGGCAACACCTGGCGGCTGTTTTTTGTTCCACAACATGTCGACAGGGATGCTTTGCGGCCAGCCAGGCACATCGACCCGCGTCAATTTTTTTGCCCCGGAAAACTCATCCACCAGCGCGCAGGGTAATGCGCACCAGCCAAACCCCTGTTCTGCCATGCTGAGCAACAACAGATAGCTCGGCGCTGACCAGACCGGGCCACGCGCGGGCGTATTACGGTTTTCCAGATAGGTATTAAGCCGCAGCTCACGCCAGGTACGTAATTGCTCCTCAGAGACGCTCCCCTGCTGCGCCAGCGGATGCCCGTGCGCCACATAGATATCCATCTGACTCTGCATTGGCAGGCGCATCGCGCTGATGTCCGTCGGATAGGCATTGCGGGCTTCCGTTAAGCCTAACTGTGCCCGCCCTTTTTGCAGGAGATCGATGACATCCTCGTTTTCGCCAATCAGACACTCAAATTCGGTATGGGGATAGCGCTTGTCGAACTCCCCCAACAGATCTGCCAGCGTATCCGGGTTCAACGTATCGGAAAGGATGAACGTCAGCCGCGTTTCCGTTTCCCCCGCCAGCCAGACCGCCAGCTCATCCAGTTTATCGCTGGCTGCGAGAATGGCCTGCACATAGCTGAGTGCTCTCACACCTTCCGGCGTCAGCACCGGATGACGCGCTGAGCGATCAAAGAGCGCCACGCCTAAATCTGCTTCCAGATTAGCGATGGCAGTACTGATGGTGGACTGGCTTTTGCGCAGTTTCCGCGCGGCAGCAGAGAAGGAGCCAGAGGCAACGGTTTCAACAAAGGCAGTCAGAGCTTCAGGAGAGTAGCGCATAATGTATCTATTTTATCGATGGTATCCATCTTTAATTTATCTTATAAAACGATAAAAATCCTCTCAGCTAAACCCGTCAAACGACAAAGAGGACCAAAAATCATGCAACAACCTGCCGTACAGCGTCGCACTCTGGCCGAGCGTATCTTTCACGCAGTGAGTTTCGAAGTGATCGCCACCGCCATTTGCGCCCCGGCCAGCGCCTGGATAATGCAGCGCCCGGTGCTGGAGATGGGTGGACTGACATTATTGCTGGCCACCGCGGCGATGATCTGGAACGTGATTTACAACGCGCTATTTGACAGGCTTTGGCCGGTTCATCGTCTGGCCCGTACTGCGAAGGTACGCGCCTGCCATGCGCTGGGGTTTGAAGGGGGGTTTATCGTGATTGGCGTGACCATAGCCTCGCTGACGCTTGGCATCGGGCTGGTAGAAGCGTTCTTACTGGAGATCGGCTTTTTCCTCTTCTTCCTTCCCTACACCATGGCGTTTAACTGGATCTACGACATAGTACGCGCCCGGGTAGTCCACCGTCAGACGGCGCGCCTGTGTCAGTAAGGTGTTTCGGATTCGCCTGTGTTAACTGCGCGTTCCCGTCATCGTCTCTTGCTGGCTGTCGGCATCCGGCACACCAGAGGGCCAGGGGCCTTTGACCACGGTAGTAGGCAGCGCCAGTTGCACGTCGTTCGCCGCCAGTTGCTCCATAATGCGGATATTAATCTCCTGCTGAATATCCATATATTTGTTGTAATCCGCTGTATTGACGATATAGACAACTTCAAAGTTGAGTCGATCGGTGCCGAAACCGAGGAAATGAGCGCGGTCGAATTTGGTTTCCCCGACGTCATTAATGATGGTTTTTATCATCTCGCCAATCTGACGGAGTTTATCCGGCGGCGTTGACAAGGCGACACCGAAAGTAAAAACGATACGCCGGGTTTGCATACGTTTATAGTTATGCAGCGTCTGCTGCAGAAGAATGGCGTTACCACAGACAATCTGCTCTCCGCTCAAACTGCGTATGCGCGTGGTTTTGAGACCAATATGCTCAACCGTCCCGGCGACATCGTTAAACACCACGAAATCACCAATTTCAAAAGGCTTATCAAAACCAATCGACAGCGAGGCAAAGACATCGCTGAGGATGGTTTGTACCGCCAGGGCGATGGCAATACCGCCGACGCCGAGGCTTGCCACCAGCGCGGTAATATTCACCCCGACATTCGCCAGAATAGACAGCAGCATCACGGTCCATACCAGCATCCGTAGCAGCAGTCCGGTGATGACCAGCGTCACCGGATTTTTATGCATACCGGGTTCATAACGCAACTGATGCAGCCAGGAGATAATCCCCTGATCAAGCCAGAGCGCCATTTGAATAGCGAGCACCAAAAACCAGGCATGACTGATTGTCGCAGAGAGATTCGTGGGGAGTTCAACAAAACGCAGACTAAAAAGAAACGCGACGATAAAGAGCAGCACCTTGCTGGTTCTGACTAACATATCATTCAGCACCAAACGCATTTTCTGCGTGCTTTGATGCTTATCGCCCCAGCTCTGCACACCTTTACCAACGATACGCAGTAAACGGTTAAGCAACCAGTAAGCCAATATCGTAATGATGACGACCGTGAAGACAGCAATCCAGAACGATGGCGTCATCATTAAAGATATCAAATCGAAACGTGATAAAAATTCCATTCTTTCCCTCATCAAAACCGTGAAGAGAAAAAGTATAGACGCAGACAAAAAAAAACCGCTCCGAAGAGCGGTTGAGATACGCACAGAGAATTACAGCGCTTTCAGAATCGCATCGACGCTGGCTTTGGCATCGCCAAACAGCATCTGGGTATTCTCTTTAAAGAACAGCGGGTTCTGTACGCCAGCATAGCCGGTATTCATGGAGCGTTTGAACACGATAACGTTTTGCGCTTTCCACACTTCCAGCACAGGCATGCCTGCGATAGGACTCTTCGGATCGTCCTGCGCCGCCGGGTTAACGGTGTCATTCGCACCAATAACCAGTACGGTATCGGTATCGGCGAAGTCATCGTTGATTTCGTCCATTTCCAGCACGATGTCATACGGTACTTTCGCTTCTGCCAGCAGGACGTTCATGTGGCCAGGCAAACGCCCCGCAACCGGGTGAATACCGAAGCGCACTTTGACGCCGCGCGCACGCAGTTTCTCGGTAATTTCTGCAACCGGATATTGCGCCTGTGCGACCGCCATGCCGTAGCCTGGGGTGATGATGACAGAGTGTGAGTTTTTCAGCATCTCAGCCGTCTCTTCGGCGTTGATCTCACGGTGCTCGCCCACTTCTTCATCGGACCCTGTAGAGGAACCGTCGGTACCGAAGCCGCCAGCAATTACGCTGATAAAGGAGCGGTTCATCGCCTTACACATGATGTAAGAGAGGATCGCACCGGAAGAACCCACCAGCGCACCGGTGACGATCAGCAGGTCGTTGCTCAGCATAAAGCCCGCCGCCGCTGCCGCCCAACCGGAATAGGAGTTCAGCATCGAGACCACAACCGGCATGTCAGCACCGCCGATTGAGGCCACCAGATGCCAGCCAAACACCAACGCAATCGCCGTCATCACCAGCAGCGCCAGCGCCTGCAGGCCTATGCTTTCCGTACGAACAAAAATCACCAGCAGGACGAAAGAAACCACCAGCGCCGCAAGGTTCAATTTGTGACGGTTTGGCAGCATCAACGGTTTTGAGGAGATCTTGCCGCACAGCTTGCCGAACGCCACGATAGAACCGGTGAAGGTGACGGCGCCGATAAAGATGCCAAGGAACACTTCGGTCAGGTGAATATTGACCAGGATCGGTTCCATGCCCGGCTCGTGGTAAAGGTAGCTGTTAAAGCCAACCAGCACCGCGGCCAGACCCACAAAGCTGTGCAGTACAGCAACCAGCTCAGGCATCTCGGTCATTTCAACTTTACGCGCCAGGCGAATACCGATAGCACCACCGATGATCATCGCAACGATAATCCACGCTACGTTGCCAGTGTCAGGCCCGAAAATCGTGGCGATCAGCGCAATCGCCATCCCGGCAACGCCGAAACGGTTACCCTGTTGGGACGTTTCGTGTTTCGATAGCCCTGCCAGACTGAAAATAAACAGGATCGCGGCAACAATGTATGCAGCTGTAACTAATCCTCCAGACATGTGCTACCCCTTAGTTCTTCCGGAACATTTTCAGCATGCGCTGAGTGACGGTGAAACCACCAAAAATATTAATGCTGGCAATCAGTACAGCGATAAAGCTTAAGAAGCTGACCCAACCACCATGGCCGATTTGTAAGAGTGCGCCAACAACGATAATGCCGGAGATTGCGTTGGTAACCGACATCAGCGGAGTATGCAAGGCGTGGGAGACGTTCCACACCACGTAGTAACCGACTACGCAGGCCAGCGCAAAGACGGTGAAGTGACCAAGAAACTCTTTAGGTGCAACGTCGGCCAGCCAGCCGAAGAGAATAATCACCAGCGCCATGATGCCGTATTTCAGCCATGGCGATGTGGGCTTAGCCTCTTCTTTCGCGGCGGCTGGTGCCGCTTTTGCCGCAGCCTGCGGTTGCGCGGAAACCTGAATCGGCGGAGCCGGCCAGGTCACTTCGCCCTCGCGAATGACGGTCACGCCGCGCACGACCACATCTTCGAAATCGACTGTCACATTGCCGTCTTTTTCTTTGCACAGCAATTTCAGCAGGTTGACCAGGTTGGTGCCGTAAAGTTGGGAAGACTGCGCGGCCAGACGGCCTGGCAGGTCGGTATAACCGATGATTTTCACGCCGTTTGGCGTGGTGACGACTTCGTTCGCCACGGTGTATTCGCAGTTACCGCCGTTTTGCGCCGCCAGGTCAACCACCACGCTGCCGGATTTCATGGAATCCACCATCTCGCGGGTGATCAGTTTCGGTGCCGGTTTACCCGGAATCAATGCGGTGGTGACGATGATATCAACGTCTTTCGCCTGGGCGGCAAAGAGTTCCATTTCCGCTTTGATAAACGCTTCGGACATCACTTTCGCGTAGCCGTCGCCGCTACCGGCTTCTTCTTTGAAATCCAGCTCAAGGAACTCAGCGCCCATACTCTGGACCTGTTCCTTAACTTCCGGGCGGGTATCAAACGCGCGGACAATTGCCCCGAGGCTGTTGGCGGCACCAATAGCCGCCAGACCGGCAACGCCTGCGCCAATGACCATCACTTTCGCCGGCGGGACTTTACCTGCGGCGGTGATCTGCCCGGTAAAGAAACGGCCAAATTCGTGGGCTGCTTCCACAATGGCGCGATAGCCAGCAATGTTGGCCATGGAGCTCAATGCATCCAGCGCCTGGGCACGGGAAATACGCGGCACAGAATCCATCGCCATGACGGTAATATTACGGGCAGCCAGTTTTTCCATCAGCGGCGCATTCTGCGCAGGCCAGATAAAGCTGACTAATGTCGTGCCCGGATTAAGCAAGGCTATTTCGTCATCCGTCGGTGCATTCACCTTGAGGATAACGTCAGAGTGCCAGACGTTATTTTCGTCCACCACGGTTGCGCCAGCCTGGGTAAACGCGTTGTCATCGAAGCTTGCCAGTTTGCCCGCGCCGCTTTCAATCGCGACGGTGAAACCCAATTTAAGCAATTGCTCTACCGTTTTCGGCGTCGCCGCAACGCGGGTTTCATTGGCCAACCGTTCTTTTGGTACACCAATACGCATAGTTTTCCCTTCCATCGATTTTAGATGATGGTTTGTCAGTGATGCCCGGGCATGACATTGCCTGCCAGAGAAAAATAAACAGACTGCATCCCGGAAAATAAAACAGTAACAAACTTTCTATAACCTACTGAAAATAACGCCTGTGATCTACCGCCAGAAAACAGAAATTCTCTTTTTATCTGTGAAAACCGGGCGGGTAGCAGGGCTGGCAGGGTTATTTCCCTTTAATTCATTTAAACAAGCCGATATTCCGCTCAGACGAAGCGGCAAAACACGATTAATCTCCGCTACAGATTGCTCTTTTAACAATGTATTAACTTAAAAAACTCATATGCTTTATGACTTTTGCTGGTCAACAGCCCGTTTTTTCAACATATCACTAAAGGTTATCGTAAAACGTCTGGCGTGTAGCACACTCAGTGAAAAATGACGCAGACAGTCGTGTTGATTAAATGCAATAATCAGCGACGTTTTTAAGTCAACAACAACACCAGTATCTGGTTTGCGCAAGGCGAAGGATCATTTTTATGAAGCTTAAGTACACCCTCCTGGCGTCAGCACTTTTGTCCGTTACGACCCTGTCAGTCAACGCAGCGACAGAGTTAACGCCGGAGCAAGCGTCAGCATTGAAGCCCTACGATCGCGTTGTTATCACCGGTCGCTTTAACTCTATTGGCGATGCCGTTAAAGCCGCTTCAAGCCGTGCTGATAAAGAAGGCGCGGCCTCGTTTTATGTTGTAGACACCTCCGATTATGGTGAGAGCGGCAACCAGCGTGTCACCACGGACCTGTATAAAGCCGATGCGCCGAAAGCCGATGCGCCAAAACTGCGCGTCATCAATGGCGTTACTGAGCTGCCGAAGACCGATGCTATTGAGCTGGAACCGTTCGATACCGTTACGGTACAGGGTTTCTATCGCTCACAGCCGGAAGTAAACGATGCCATCACTAAAGCCGCGAAAGCGAAAGGGGCTGCCTCTTTCTATATCGTCCGTCAGGTCGATGCCAACGAAGGTGGCAATCAGCGGATTACGGCATATATCTATAAAGCTGATGCCAAAAAACGCGTACTGCAGAGCCCGGATGCCATTCCACGTGATTCTGAAGCAGGCCGTGCTGCCTTAGCGAAAGGCGGTGAAGAAGCCAAGAAAGTAGAAATTCCGGGCGTTGCAACTACCGCTGCACCGAGCGCCGAAGTGGGGCGTTTCTTTGAAACACAATCCTCCACCTCAAACCGTTACACTGTCACGTTACCTGACGGAAAAAAAATCGAAGAAGTGAATAAAATCACGGCTGCGCAGATGGTTCCGTTCGACAGCATTAAGTTCACTGGTAACTACGGCAACATGACCGAGATCTCTTATCAGGTTGCGAAACGTGCCGCGGCGAAAGGTGCCAAGTACTACCACATCACCCGCCAGTGGCAGGAAAATGGTAGCAACATCACCATCAGTGCCGATTTGTACAAATAAGTAACCCTTCATCTTAAAGGCGGCCCTGGGTCGCCTTTTTTATTTTTTTCGTGAAATTAAGCCGTCACGCATTGCATGCCATTACGACTCTCCGTAAAATCCCGCGCCTCAGTGATATCCACCATTTTTATGCGCATAAGCAAAATAATTATTCTGGATTGAGCCCGTTCATAACAGGATACCCATGGAAAAGAAACTTGGCCTGAGCGCTTTAACTGCGCTGGTATTAAGCTCAATGCTCGGTGCGGGCGTTTTCAGCCTGCCGCAAAATATGGCAGAAATCGCCAGCCCCGCGGCCTTATTGATTGGTTGGGCGATTACCGGCGCGGGGATATTACTGCTCGCCTTCGCCATGCTTATCCTGACGCGTCTTCGCCCGGACCTGGACGGCGGTATTTTTACCTACGCCCGGGAAGGTTTTGGCGAACTTATCGGTTTTTGTTCGGCCTGGGGGTACTGGCTGTGCGCCGTTATCGCCAACGTCTCCTACTTAGTGATTGTCTTCTCTGCGCTGAGTTTCTTTACCGATACACCAGAACTGCGCTTTTTTGGCGACGGTAATACCTGGCAGGCGATGGTGGGTGCATCCCTGCTGCTGTGGTTTGTTCACGCATTAGTGCTGCGCGGCGTGCAAACGGCGGCGAGTATTAATCTCGCGGCGACGCTCGCCAAGCTGGTGCCGCTGGGCCTGTTTATTGTGCTGGCGGCCATGGCCTTCCATTACGATACCTTTAGTCTGGATTTCTCCGGTATCGCCCTGGGTGTCCCGGTATGGGAACAGGTGAAAAATACTATGCTTATCACCCTGTGGGTGTTTATCGGGGTTGAAGGCGCAGTGGTCGTTTCCGCCCGCGCGCGCAACAAGCACGATGTGGGACGCGCCACTTTGCTGGCAGTACTGGCTGCCCTCGGCGTCTATTTGTTGGTTACACTGCTGTCGCTGGGAGTGGTGCCACGCCCGGAACTGGCGGCGATGCGTAATCCGTCAATGGCAGGCCTGATGGTCAGGCTGATGGGCTCCTGGGGCGATGTGGTCATTGCCGCCGGGCTGATTGTCTCGGTCTGTGGCGCTTACCTGAGCTGGACGATCATGGCAGCGGAAGTGCCGCTACTGGCCGCCACCCATCGGGCGTTTCCACGTATTTTTGCCCGACAGAACAAGAATAATGCGCCAGCGGCGTCGCTGTGGTTAACCAATATCAGCGTGCAGGTTTCGCTGGTGCTGATCTGGCTCACAGGTTCCGATTACAATACGCTGTTGACCATTGCGTCAGAGATGATTCTGGTTCCTTATTTCCTTGTCGGGGCATTTTTACTGAAGATCTCTCGTCGTCCGTTGCACCGCGTCGTCGCTATCGGCGCCAGCCTCTATGGCTTATGGTTACTGTATGCATCCGGTCCGATGCATTTGCTGTTGTCGGTTGTGCTTTATGCGCCGGGGCTGCTGGTCTTTATCTACGCACGCCGCACGCATGACATAGCCAGTCTGCTTAAGCGCCGGGAAAGAGTGCTGATTGGTCTGTTACTGATCGCCGCCGTTCCCGCCACGTGGAAGTTGATGGGGTAAGCAGCGTATGCGCCCCGTTGAGAAGGAGAACGCATTCGATGGGAAACTCGAAGACACGCCCGATATTGATTACCGGAGGAGGCCGTCGCATCGGTCTCGCCCTCGCCCACCATTTTCTCAGCCAACAGCAGCCGATTATCGTCAGTTACCGGACGCACTATCCGGCGATTGAACAGTTAACCGCCGCGGGCGCATTGTGCATTCAGGCAGACTTCAGCAGCGATGAAGGAGTGCTGGCCTTTGCCGATATCGTGAAGCAGAAAACCGAGGGGCTGCGGGCAATTATTCACAATGCGGGCGACTGGGCGGGTGAAAAACCCGGCGTTGCGCTGCCCGATGTGCTTTCACGGATGCTGCAGATCCACGTCCATGCCCCCTACTTACTTAACCATGCGCTGGAAAGATTATTGCGCGGATTCGGGCATGCCGCTGGCGATATTATTCACTTTACCGATTATGTTGTTGAGTGCGGAAGCGACAAACATATCGCCTATGCCGCCAGTAAAGCCGCGCTGGATAATATGACCCGCTCTTTTGCCAAAAAGCTGGCTCCAGAAGTGAAAGTCAACGCCATTGCCCCGGCGCTGATCCTGTTTAATGACGATGATGACGCGGAATACCGTCAGCAGGCACTCAACAAATCGCTGATGAAAATCGCCCCTGGCGAAAAAGAGATAATCGATCTGGTCGACTATCTGCTGACCAGTTGCTACGTCACGGGACGGACGTTTGGCGTCGATGGCGGCCGCCCGCTGCGCTAGCGGAAGCGGCTCCAGATAAAAATGAGCACCCAGGCGCTGAGGCACCAGCAGAGTACCGCTGCGCCCAGCGCGTATCCCACCCGCATAAATCCGGTGAAATACCACAGCGATAGCAGGTATAGAAAATAGGGGATAATGGACCACATACCAAAAACGATAGTGGTGCGTAGCGCTTCCACGCCCCGCTCGGTCGCCACGATATAATGGGCGATTAAAGCAAAGGTCGGAAATAACGGTATTAGCCCGGCGATATAGTAATTTTTCGTTTTTGACAGCAATCCAATTAATAACACCACCAGCGCGCCAATTGCCGCTTTTATCACCAGCGCCATCACATTCCCTTTATCTTAATACCAACAAAGGCCTACAGCATAGCGGATGGGGAGCTTGTTTAGAAAAGATTAATGGCAGGATCAATAAAGGCAGTGTATGTTCATCTTTTTGACTCATCACGATGATATATGAATAAAATCGTTTTTGTGGAAGACGACCCGGAAGTGGGCGCACTTATTGCGGCATATCTGGGCAAACACGATATGGATGTGATAGTTGAACCGCGTGGTGACCGAGCAGAAGAGGTCATCGCCCGTGAAAAACCAGATCTGATTCTTCTGGATATCATGCTCCCCGGCAAAGATGGGATGACACTGTGCCGCGATTTACGCCAGCAGTGGACCGGCCCTATCGTCCTTCTCACCTCTCTTGACAGTGACATGAACCATATTCTGTCTCTGGAGATGGGCGCGAACGACTACATTCTCAAAACCACCCCACCTGCGGTTTTACTGGCGCGTCTGCGACTGCATTTACGCCAGCAGGCAGGAACCACACAGCAAGAGTCCGCGCCGTCATCGCTAAAACAGCATAAGACGCTGCAATTTGGCACGCTGACCATCGATCCGGTCAACAGGCAGGTGCTGCTGGCTGGCGAGCAGGTTGTTCTCTCAACCGCCGATTTCGATCTGCTGTGGGAACTGGCCACCCACGCAGGGCAAATCATGGACCGCGATGCGTTACTGAAAAATCTGCGCGGTGTGACCTATGACGGAATGGATCGCAGTGTTGATGTGGCAATTTCGCGCCTGCGCAAAAAATTGCTCGATAACGCCACCGAGCCTTTCCGTATTAAAACCGTGCGCAACAAAGGCTATCTTTTCGCCCCACACGCCTGGGATAACTGAGTCCGGTCCTCTTCGCGGGTGTCGCCATGAAAAAACTTTTCGTCCAGTTTTACCTGTTACTGTTTGTCTGCTTTCTGGTGATGACCATGCTGGTCGGGCTGGTTTACAAATTCACCGCTGAGCGCGCAGGGCGACAGTCGCTGGACGATTTGATGAAAAGCTCGCTGTACCTGATGCGCAGCGAACTACGTGAAATCCCACCGCACCAGTGGAACAAAACGCTCAAAGAGCTGGACCTGAACCTGTCCTTTAACATGCGCGTGGAACCGATGAGCAAGTTCACGCTGGAAGCCCCCGCGCAACAGCGGCTACAGGAAGGCGATATCGTCGCGCTGGATTCGCAATACACCTTTATCCAGCGTATTCCACGCAGCCACTATGTCCTGGCTGTCGGCCCGGTCCCCTACCTCTTTTATCTGCATGAAATGCGTCTGCTCGATATGGCGCTGATGGCGTTTATTGCTATCTCACTGGCTTTCCCGGTGTTTATCTGGATGCGCCCCCACTGGCAGGAGATGCTGCGGCTGGAATCCGCCGCCCAGCGCTTTGGCGAAGGTCATCTGGAAGAGCGCATTCATTTTGACAGCACCTCCAGCTTTGAACGACTGGGGATCGCTTTTAACCAGATGGCGGATAACATCAACGCCCTGATCGCCAGTAAGAAAATGTTGATTGATGGCGTGGCCCACGAGCTGCGTACGCCGCTGGTCAGGCTGCGTTATCGCCTGGAGATGAGCGATAACCTGAGCGATAGCGAACGTAGCGCGCTGAACCGCGATATCGGGCAACTCGAAGGACTCATTCAGGAGCTACTCACCTACGCACGTCTTGACCGTCCGCAGACAGAACTGAAACTGACCACGCCCGATCTCAACGCGTGGCTGGACGGTTATATGCTGGATGCCCGCAACGTCAACCCCGACCACCAGCTAGAACTCCATAATCAGCCCGGCGACTATGGTTCGCTGGATATGCGCCTGATGGAGCGCGTGCTGGATAACCTCATCAATAATGCCCTGCGCTACTGCCAGAAAACGGTCAAAGTGACATTACAGCTTGAAGGCTCGCAGGCAAGCCTGATTGTCGAAGATGACGGCCCGGGGATTGCCCCGGATGAGCGTAGCCGTGTGTTTGAGCCTTTTGTGCGCCTCGACCCCAGCAGAGACCGTGCGACGGGCGGTTGTGGCCTGGGGCTTGCCATCGTGCACTCCATCGCCCAAGCGATGAGTGGCGAAGTGAAGTGTGAAGAGAGCGCTGCGGGCGGCGCCCGTTTTTGTTTTCAGTGGCCGGTCTGGCACGACACCTCCCTCACCTGAAAAGCGTGACGTGCACGGTGTTAAGGTGTGGAAGGTTGTGCTACAACATAAGTATGTTGTAACTAAAGGAATGATAAAATGGCCGCATACGACCTGATAGAACGCCTTAACACCACTTTTCGCCAGCTCGAACAGGAACTGGCCGTCCTAAAAGGGCAACTCTCCGATTGCCGTTTACTGGCGGGCCGCGTCTTCACCCTGCCGGACGTCGCCAAAGGCGCGGAGCACGAGCCGCTGCCTACCATTCAGGTAAAGCAGCGGGTGGGCAAGCGTGCCGCCGACGCGGCCCTGCGCCACTATACCCATCTGTTTATTCAGCAGCAGTCGGAAAATCGCAGCAGTAAAGCCGCCGTGCGTTTGCCGGGGGTTATTTGTTATCAGGTGGATATGGCGACCCGTGCCCGACTGGAGCAGAGCATTAACACCATCAATGCCCTGAAAATGACCTTTGAACGCATCGTGACCGTCGACTCCGGGCTGGCACCGACCGCCCGCTTCGAGTGGGTGCATCGCCATTTACCTGGTCTGATTACCCTGAATGCCTACCGCACGTTAACCGCCATTCGCGATCCCGCCACCCTGCGCTTTGGCTGGGCTAACAAGCATATCATCAAGAATTTCACCCGCGATGAGGTGCTTGCACTGCTTGATAAAAGCCGTAAATCGCCGCGCGCCGTCGCGCCGTGGACCCGCGAGCAGTGGCAGGAGCGTCTTGAGCAGGAGTACGCCGCGATTGCCTCTTTGCCGCAGCAGGCACGCCTGAAAATCAAACGTCCGGTAAAGGTGCAGCCGATTGCGCGCGTCTGGTATGCGGATTCGCAAAAGCAGGTGCAGTACGCCTGCCCGACGCCGCTGATTGCGCTGGTGAGTGAAGAACATGGCGGAAAAGTGCCGGACATCGGCGAGCTGTTGAATTACCAGGAGGACAATATCCAGCACCGTTTTAAACCGCAGGCACAGCCGTTGACGCTAATTATCCCCCGGCTGCACCTCTATCTTGCTGATTAAACAGGCTTCATACTGCCCACCATCGATTCCGGACGCACCCAGCTGTCAAACTCGGCTTCCGTCAGGTAGCCGAGCGCCAGCGCCGAGGCCTTGAGCGTCAGCCCCTCTTTATGCGCTTTTTTGGCTATTTCTGCCGCTTTGTCATAGCCGATATGGATATTCAGAGCGGTCACCAGCATCAGCGACTCATTGAGCAACTGGTCGATACGTTCACGGTTCGGCTCAATCCCCACCGCACAGTGCTCGTTAAAGCTTTCCATACCGTCGGCCAGCAGACGCACCGACTGCAGGAAGTTATGAATGACCATCGGGCGAAAGACATTGAGCTCAAAGTTGCCGGACGCGCCGCCCATATTGACCGCCACGTCGTTGCCTAACACCTGACAGCAGAGCATGGTCATGGCTTCACATTGGGTGGGGTTAACTTTACCCGGCATGATGGAGCTGCCCGGCTCATTTTCCGGAATAGAAATTTCACCAATCCCACAGCGCGGGCCGGAAGCCAGCCAGCGCACATCATTAGAAATTTTCATCAGTGATGCCGCCAGCCCTTTCAGCGCACCGTGGGCGTGGACTAATGCATCACAGGTGGCCAGCGCCTCAAACTTGTTCGGTGCGGTAATAAACGGCTGCCGGGTAAAGGCGGCCAGCTCTTCTGCCACTCGTCTGGCATATTCCGGGTGGGTATTCAGCCCGGTACCCACCGCCGTACCACCGAGCGCCAGTTCACCCAGGTGCGGCAGGCTCAGTTCGATATGTTTGAGGTTATGTTCCAGCATCGCCACCCAGCCGGAAATCTCCTGGCCGAGCGTTAGCGGCGTGGCATCCTGCAAGTGAGTGCGACCAATTTTGACAATATCGGCGAAGGCAATCGCTTTTTCGTTGAGCGTTTTTTTCAGCACCAGAAGCTGAGGCAGCAGGTGTTCGCGCACGGCAATCACCGCCGCCACGTGCATCGCCGTCGGGAAAACGTCATTCGAGCTTTGGCTCTTGTTGACGTCGTCGTTCGGGTGCACTTTACGCCCCATGCCACGTTCGCCGCCCAGCAGCTCACTGGCACGGTTCGCCAGCACCTCGTTCATGTTCATGTTGCTCTGGGTGCCGGAGCCTGTTTGCCAGATAGCCAGCGGGAATTCATCCGGGTGTTTTCCGGCAAGCACTTCATCCGCCGCCTCGATAATGGCCTGCGCTTTTTCCGCCGCCAGCAGCCCTAAATCCTGATTGACCTTTGCCGCCGCACGTTTGGTCAGTGCCAGTGCGTGGATAAGCGAGACCGGCATTTTTTCCGTCGAGATGCGGAAATGCTCAAGCGACCGTTGGGTTTGCGCCCCCCACAGCTTGTCTGCCGGGACGTCAATCGCGCCCATCGAATCTTTCTCACTACGATGCGTTGTCATTACTTTCTCCCTGTTACGAAGTGATGTTGAGTACCGACATTGCTCACCTGCAAACAAAGCTTAAGTATTGATGCTTGTTATGACGACGTTTATTGCTTCGTGCGCTTAACCGGCGCAAAAAAACCGCCCCGAAGGGCGGCGGTTCTTATTTTACACAGCGGGCGCACTGGCCCGACTGGATTTGCTGGAAGAAATCGTTACCTTTGTCATCCACCAGGATAAAGGCCGGGAAATCTTCAACATCGATTTTCCAGATAGCCTCCATCCCCAGTTCCGGGTAGGCCACACATTCAAGGCTCTTGATACTGTTTTGCGCCAGAATCGCCGCCGGCCCACCAATACTGCCAAGGTAAAAACCGCCATGTTTATGGCAGGCATCGGTCACCTGCTGGCTGCGGTTGCCTTTTGCCAGCATGATCATGCTGCCACCTTGTGATTGCAACTGGTCAACGTACGAGTCCATACGCCCGGCGGTGGTTGGGCCTAGTGAACCCGAAGCATACCCCTCAGGGGTCTTCGCAGGTCCCGCGTAGTAGATGGGGTGATCTTTCACATACTGCGGCAGCGGCTTGCCTTCATCCATCAGCTCTTTGAGTTTCGCATGCGCAATATCACGCGCCACGATGATCGTCCCGGTTAGCGACAGGCGTGTGGAAACCGGATACTGTTTGAGCTGGCCGAGGATCTCTTCCATCGGACGGTTAAGGTTGACCTTCACCGCTTCGCCCTCACCTGCCTGGCGCAGCGATTCCGGAATGTATTTGCCGGGGTTCTGCTCCAGTTTTTCCAGCCAGATGCCTTCGCGGTTAATTTTGGCTTTGATGTTACGGTCCGCCGAACAGGAAACCCCCATCCCCACCGGACAAGAGGCACCGTGGCGCGGCAGACGAATCACGCGGATATCATGTGCAAAGTATTTGCCGCCGAACTGTGCGCCAAGGCCAAGCTGCTGGGCTTCAAGCAGCAGTTCCTTTTCCAGTTGCACATCACGGAACGCCTGGCCGTGCTCATTACCTTCGGTTGGCAGGCCGTCGTAATACTTCGTCGAGGCCAGTTTGACCGTTTTGAGCGTGGCCTCTGCGCTGGTACCGCCAATCACAAACGCGATGTGGTAAGGCGGACAGGCAGCGGTGCCCAGGGTACGCATTTTGTCGACCAGATAACCTTTCAGTTTCGCCGGGGTGATCAGCGCTTTCGTTTCCTGATACAGATAGGTTTTGTTGGCGGAACCGCCTCCTTTGGCGATGCAAAGGAACTTATATTCGTCGCCATCAACACTATACAAATCGATCTGTGCCGGCAGGTTAGTCCCGGTATTGACCTCTTTGTACATATCCAGCGGGGCGTTTTGCGAATAACGCAGGTTATCTTCGATAAAGGTGTTATAGACGCCGCGTGCTAAGGCCGCCTCATCGCCGCCCCCCGTCCACACACGCTGCCCTTTTTTACCCATAATGATCGCCGTGCCGGTATCCTGGCAGGTGGGCAAAATACCTTTTGCGGCAATCTCGGAGTTACGCAGGAATTGCAGCGCGACGTATTTGTCATTTTCGCTGGCATCCGGATCACTGAGGATATCGGCAACCTGTTGCTGATGCGCCGGGCGCAGCAGGAAAGAGGCATCGTGGAAGGCATGTTGCGCCAGAAGGGTCAGCGCCTGAGGATCGACTTTAAGCACTTCCTGACCATCAAAATCGGCGACGGAAACGTAATCGCTACTGAGTAAATAATATTCGGTCTCGTCCTTTTTCAGCGGAAAAGGTTCTTGATAATAAAAAGGTTTATTCGACATTGTTCTCTCACTTACAGCACGAACTGGTTATTGTTTCGGCAGGACATCCATCTGCCACAAAAAAGCGAGTCCGCATATCCTACACAATTATTTAACAAAAACTGAGACTAGTACGACTTTTTGCCTGCTCTGATTACTTCGAACAAATTTATTGCTTTAATACGTGCAATTAAGTTGACCATGATGAAGGGCGGGATAATGCAAAAACTCATTAACTCAGTGCAGCACTATGCCTGGGGAAGTAAAAACGCGTTAACGGAACTCTATGGCGTCGCGAACCCTGACAACCAGCCAATGGCCGAGTTGTGGATGGGCGCACACCCCAGGAGCAGCTCAAAAGTGCAGGACGCGCAGGGCAACCTTCACTCGCTTCGCGAGGTGATTGAACAGGACAAAGCAGGCTTGCTGGGCAGTGCAGTCGCCGAACGTTTTGGCGAGTTGCCCTTTTTGTTTAAAGTGCTGTGTGCCGCCCAGCCGCTGTCCATTCAGGTGCATCCGAACAAAAAGGCCTCTGAAATCGGTTTTGCGAAAGAGAATGCCGCCGGTATTCCACTCGATGCGGCCGAGCGTAACTACAAAGACCCGAACCATAAACCGGAACTGGTCTTTGCACTGACGCCCTTCCTGGCGATGAACGCCTTCCGTCCGTTCTCCGAAATCGTCTCTCTGCTACAACCTGTGGCGGGCGCCAACCAGGCTATTGCTCATTTTCTGCAAGAACCCGGCGCGGAACGCCTGAGCCAACTCTTCGCCAGCCTGTTGAATTTAAAGGGCGATGAAAAATCGCGGGCGCTGGCGGTTCTGAAAGCGGCACTCAATAGCCAGCAGGGTGAACCGTGGGAAACCATTCGTGTCATTTCCGAGTTTTATCCTGATGACAGCGGCCTGTTCTCCCCGCTGCTGCTCAATGTGGTGAAACTGAATCCCGGTGAAGCGATGTTTCTGTTCGCCGAAACCCCGCATGCCTATCTTCAGGGGGTGGCGCTGGAGGTCATGGCCAACTCTGATAACGTACTGCGCGCAGGGCTGACGCCGAAATACATCGACATTCCGGAACTGGTCGCAAATGTAAAATTCACCCCCAAACCTGCCAGTGAATTACTGACCCAACCCGTAAAACAGGCTTCCTGCCTGGAATTCCCTATCCCGGTTGATGATTTTGCATTTTCGCTGCATGACCTCTCTACCACCGGTAGCGATGTGGCGCAGCAGAGCGCGGCTATCCTGTTCTGTGTGGAAGGCGAAGCCGTACTCAGCAAAGGGGGTGAGACACTGGTGCTCAAACCCGGTGAGTCGGCATTTATAAGTGCCAGCGAATCTCCTGTGACAGTAAGCGGCGTGGGTAGACTGGCGCGGGTCTACAATAAGCTCAACTAGTTACTGAACTTTTTAGCAAGGATTGCTAAGCTCTACAGAGCCTTTTCACATACCCAGGCGGATGATCCCGCCTGGTTTTATTTTTAGGGATAATAACGATGAAAAAAACGCTGGTTGCTGCCGGAGTTGTTATTGCGCTCGGGATCATCTGGACAGGTGGTGCCTGGTACACGGGGAAACAGCTTGAAAACCGTCTGGGGGAGATGATCAGCCAGGCGAATGAACAGATTAAACGCACCGCGCCTGAGGCCAGCGTGGAGTTATCTTCTCAAAACTACCATCGGGGTCTGTTCAGCAGCCAGATGGAACTGGTGGTAAAACCGGTCGAGGGTAAGGTAAACCCATGGTTTAAACCGGGCCAGACCATCGTACTGCATGAAAACATTGATCATGGTCCTTTCCCACTGGCGCAACTTAAAAAGCTGAACGTCATCCCATCGATGGCATCGGTACATTCCACGCTCGTCAACAATGAGATGACGAAGCCGCTGTTTGATATCGCCAAAGGGCAATCGCCGTTCGTCGCAGAGACCCGCATCGCTTACAGTGGCGATACCCGTACGGATCTCACGCTGCACCCGCTTAACTCGGAAAAAGAGGGCGAGAAAGTTGCCTTTAGCGGCGGCGAATTCCGCATCAGTTCCGATAAAGACGGCAATGCGATTACCGTCAGCGGCGAGGCGCAGAGCGCTCTGGTTGATACGGTTAACGAATACGGTCAGAAAATTCAGCTCTCCCTCAATAACCTGAAAACGGAAGGCTCGACCCAACTTGCCAGCTTTAACGAGCGCGTTGGCAGCCAGAAAGTGACGCTGGACAAGCTGGCCATCTCTATTGAAAACAAAGAGATGGCAGTCATTGAAGGGATGAATCTGAACGGCAAATCTGAGGTCGCGAAAGATAACAAAACCATTAATAGCCAGCTCGACTACACCATCCAGAGCCTGAAAATCCAGAATCAGGAGATGGGCAGTGGCAACCTGACGCTGAAGATTGGCCAGATTGACGGCGAAGCCTGGCACCAGTTTAGCCAGCAGTATAACGCTCAGACACAGGCGTTGATGGCACAGCCAGATGTCATGAAGGACCCGGCGCTCTATCAGCAAAAGGCGGCGGAAGCCTTCTTTAATGCCTTCCCGCTGCTGTTAAAAGGTGAGCCTGTCATCACCATTGCTCCGCTGAGCTGGAAGAACAGCAAAGGCGAAACGGCACTCAACCTCTCCCTGTTCCTGAAAAATCCTGCCGCCGATACGGCTGTGAGCGCGCCGCCGCAGACGCTGGCCCAGGAAGTGGACAAAAATGTGAAGTCGCTGGACAGCAAGCTAACTATCCCGATGGATATGGCCGTTGAGTTTATGACTCAGGTTGCGAAGCTGGAAGGCTATCAACAGGATGAAGCAGCCAAACTGGCAAGCCAGCAGGTAAAAGGCCTGGCGGCAATGGGTCAGATGTTCCGTATTACGACCCTCGAAAACAACACCATTGGCACCAGCCTGCAATACGCTAACGGTCAGGTGACACTGAACGGCGAGAAAATGCCGCTGGACGAATTTGTCGGCATGTTTGGCCTGCCCTCAATGCCACAGCAGGAAGATTCACCGGAAACGCCGGATGATCCGACCGCTCCTGTCGAACCTGCGGTGCCGCAGCAGTAACCCAAAAGCCCCTTACCCAAGGGGCTTTTTTTTCAGCTATACACGCCCCCAATGAGGTCTGGTCCGTTACGCTTGAAAAATAAAATCGATGCTACGACAAAAGTCGTAATTGCTGTTATTTACCGGGAACTGAAACCAATCACACACTTTTTTTATGGTTAATAGCGTACTATTTAACCTGTATGAAATCATACAGGAGGTCTATATGTATCGCTCCATATTAGTACCCATCGATATTGCCGAAAGCGAACTGACCCGACAGGTCATCCCTTATGTTCAGGCTCATGCCGTTATCAATATTGCGAAAGTCCATTTTTTGACGGTTATCCCTTCTCATCCTTATTATTCGACGCTGGGACTGGCGTATTCAGCTTCTTTACCGAAATTAAAAGACCTGCAAGAAGAGGCGTTATCGCGGCTGAATGAAATCGTCAAAACGTTTAAAATTCCAATGGAAAAAGTGCAGACGCATGCTGTAACCGGGACGCCTAAGGATCAGATCCTCAAACTCGCGGACTCCATTCAAGCGGATCTCATCATCATTGCTTCACACCGGCCAGATATGACTACCTATTTGTTAGGTTCAAATGCCGCAGCGGTGGTCCGCCACGCAAAATGCCCGGTGCTTGTTGTTCGTTAGTCTGCTGAATGGATAGAAATATAACGACATGACTCCCCCTGTAATCGCTGCAGGGGGAGATAAATAAAGTGCCAACAGCCCACGGCCATTCTGACGTTTTCACGCGTAAAACTTCATCATAAATTCAATCTATTACCACTAATGCTGATGCGCTGCTGACATGTGGTATAATGTATCGCACTTTACTTAAAATAAGAGTGCGACCATGATTGATACCAACTTGCCATTAACTGATATTCATCGCCACCTGGACGGCAACATTCGGGCACAAACCATTCTCGATCTTGGCCGTGAGTTTAATCTTCCCCTTCCCGCGCAAACGCTTGAAACATTGCTGCCGCACGTACAGGTTACTGCCAACGAACCCGATCTGGTGAGTTTCCTTGCGAAGCTGGACTGGGGCGTAAAAGTGCTGGCCTCCCTTGATGCCTGCCGTCGCGTGGCTTATGAGAATATGGAAGACGCCGCGCGCCAGGGTCTGCATTACGTTGAGCTGCGTTTCTCCCCTGGCTACATGGCGATGACGCACAATCTGCCTGTCGCTGGCGTGGTTGAAGCGGTTATTGCTGGCGTGCGCGAAGGCAGCCAGGCGTTCGGCGTCGAGGCACGCCTGATTGGCATCATGAGCCGCACCTTTGGCGAAGCCGCGTGTTTACAGGAACTTGAAGCGTTGCTGGCGCATCGCGAGAGCATCACAGCGCTGGATCTGGCGGGTGATGAGCTGGGCTTTCCCGGTAGTCTGTTCCTGCCCCATTTTAACCGTGCGCGCGACGCAGGCTGGCATATCACCGTGCATGCGGGCGAAGCCGCTGGCCCGGAAAGCATCTGGCAGGCGATTCGCGAACTGGGCGCAGAGCGTATTGGTCACGGGGTCAAAGCGATTGAAGATCCGGCACTGATGGCATTTCTGGCCGAACAGCGTATCGGTATCGAATCCTGCCTGACGTCCAATATCCAGACCAGCACCGTGCCGTCACTGGCACGACATCCGCTGAAAACCTTCCTGGAGCATGGCGTGCTGGCCTCGATTAACACTGACGATCCGGCCGTGCAGGGTGTGGAGATTGGTCATGAGTATCAGATTGCCGCCCCAGCCGCCGGACTGAGCCGCGAACAGATTCGCCAGGCGCAAATCAACGGTCTGGAAATCGCGTTTCTCTCTGCGGCTGAGAAACAGGCTCTCAAAGATAAGGTGTTACAGGGGTAAAAAAAGCCGCTCATCTGAGCGGCTTTTTTATTCAGGTCAGATTGAGCGTTGAACGATGTTTTGCCGACTCAATACCCAATTCGATTAGTTCCATTATCTGGATGGCCTGGCTTGCCGGAACCGGGTTTTCTCCCGCACCGTTTAACGCGTCACGAATAGCCGCATAATAGGCGGGATAGTTACCCGGCACCGTGAGCCAGGTTTCTTCAATACGGGCATCGCCATTGACTCGGGTTAATACCCCGTCGCGCATATCGTATCCCCAGTCTTCCTGCGGCAGTTTTGCACCCGATTTCAGGCGCTCTTCCTGCGGATCGAGGCCAAACTTCACGTAGCTACCACGGGTACCGTGCACGATATAACGCGCTGATTCAGCCGCGGCCAGCATCGTGCCATGCAGGATAACTCTGCGCTGCGGGTAAGAGAGCACCGCATGGAAATAATCTGTCGCCTGTGCACCTGGACGCAGTTGCGCCAGATCCACCGTCAGCGAGACAGGCAGACCAAACAGATTGACGGCCTGATCCAGTAAATGCGGGGCCAGATCGTACCAGATACCGCTTCCCGGACCCGCCTGTTCACGCCAGCGGTTACGAATTTCCGGGCGATAACGGTCAAAGTGTGATTCGAAAAAGGTCACCTCGCCTAACGCACCATCGGCCAGCAAGGCTTTCAGCGTCAGGAAGTCACTATCCCAGCGCCGGTTATGAAACACAGACAGCACGCGGCCACAACTTTTCGCCAGCGCATCCAGTTCCCTTGCTTGTGACAACGTCACTGTAAAGGGTTTATCCACGACGACGTGCTTGCCCGCTTCCAGCGCGGCTTTAGCGAGCGGAAAATGGGTGTCGTTAGGCGTGGGGATGACGATTAAGTCGATTTTCGGATCATTAAATAGATGTTTCGGTTCTGATACGACCGACACAGCCGGCCAGTCCGCCTTCACTTTCGACTCATCGCTACTGGAGATTGCCGCCAGCTCCATTCCCGGCGTGCCGTCAATCAGCGGCGCATGGAAAGTTTTACTGGCATAGCCGTAACCAATTAGTCCGACACGGATATTGTCATTCATAAAGCGGCCTCTCGTTATTGGAACGTGTATTTCACACCATCTCTCTTTCAGGGACAACAGCGACATATGCGCTTAAGGAATTTAACCGTGAAAACAGGGTTCTTCATGCAATTACTTTAATGATACGGAATTTTCCAAAAACAGGGAGCGGTCCCTTGTCGTCCGCTGTTCGCCCAGGTAACATCCCAAATCAGACCTAAGGGAGTTGTAGAGTTATGGCCACTATCATCAATCGGATTATTGAATTAACAGGCTGGGTTGTATTGGGTGTTTCGACCGTTCTTCTGGTGTTCGCCAGTCATATCGATAATTACCAGCCGCCGGAACAGAGTATCGTCGCGCAGAAAAAATAAAATACGAAGCGAACGCAGGTATGCCTAATTATGGTACTGCGTTGTGTATTGCCAGGCGTGGCGAAGAGCGCTAATCTTCATGACGGATGCCGTTCTGGCATCCATTTAACCTTAAAGAAAATTCCTAATTTCATGGCGATACATTCAGAGACAATTTACGTCCTGATAAGCCCGACTATTATTCGAACGAAATACCCGCGAATGTATTAATGCCTTTTTATAACATGGATAACGCTTAAAATGACCGTTCAGGATTATTTATTAAAATTCCGCAAAATCAGTTCACTTGAAAGTCTGGAAAAATTGTTCGATCACCTTAACTACACACTGACCGACAACGAAGAAATCATTAACATGTATCGCGCCGCCGATCATCGCCGGGCTGAACTGGTATCCGGTGGTCGCTTGTTCGATATTGGCCGTGTACCAAAGTCCGTGTGGCATTACGTGCAATAACGCCACTGGCATCTGGCGCATAATGCTTTATACTCCTCGGCCGATAAATCAGTGACCGCCTGTGAGGAACAAGCATGATAACAACACCTGCAGAAAGAATCGGCGGCTGGCTGCTTGCGCCATTAGCCTGGCTGCTGGTCGCGTTATTGGGCCAGACGTTACGTCTCCTGGATGTCGCTAAAACTCAGGTTCCGCTGGTCATTGCCGCCGTCGGTGTACGGCCACTGGCGGAATTGTTGACCTGGTTTGCCTCTTTTGCCCTGGCGGCAGGCGTCTGGTATTACACGCTATGGCTGATTATCGCCTTTTTTAAACGCCGCCATAGCGTCCTGAAACATATGATTATCTGGTTACTGATTAGCGTGCTGCTGGCGCTAAAAGCTTTTGCCTTCTCTCCTGTTTCTGACGATGTGGCGGTACGCGGGCTTTTATCGGCATTACTCGCAGCCGCGCTGATCGTGCCCTATTTCAAGCGATCGCGACGGGTCAAAGCGACCTTTGTGAACCCGTAATAACCTTACAGTTATCCTGTTGTCGCCCGGTGCTGTTTGACCGATAATAGGCGGCTTTTTTTATTTCAGGCCAAATAATGACAGACTATCTGCTGCTATTTATCGGAACCGTTCTGGTCAATAATTTCGTACTGGTGAAATTTCTTGGCCTGTGCCCGTTCATGGGGGTTTCGAAAAAGCTCGAAGCCGCGATGGGCATGGGGCTTGCCACAACGTTCGTTATTACGCTGGCGTCTATCTGCGCGTGGATTATCGATACCTGGCTGCTCATTCCGCTGGATCTCATCTATCTGCGTACGCTGGCGTTTATCCTGGTTATTGCCGTGGTGGTACAGTTCACCGAAATGGTGGTGCGCAAAACCAGCCCGGCGCTGTATCGCCTGCTGGGGATTTTTCTGCCGCTTATCACCACTAACTGTGCGGTGCTGGGCGTGCCATTGCTGAATATCAATCTCGGGCATAATTTCCTGCAATCCGCGCTGTACGGTTTTTCCGCTGCCGTCGGGTTTTCTCTGGTCATGGTGCTGTTTGCCGCCATCCGTGAACGTCTTGTCGTCGCCGATGTGCCCGCACCGTTTCGCGGTAATGCGATTGCCCTCATTACCGCCGGTTTGATGTCTCTGGCCTTTATGGGCTTTAGTGGTCTGGTGAAGTTGTAATGAATGCAATCTGGATTGCCATCGCGGCCCTGAGCGTGCTCGGGTTGTTGTTTGGTGTCGTACTGGGATATGCCTCGCGTCGTTTCGCGGTGGAAGACGATCCCGTCGTTGAGAAAATTGACGATCTTTTGCCGCAGAGCCAGTGTGGGCAGTGCGGTTACCCTGGGTGCCGCCCTTATGCCGAGGCCGTTGGCCTGCAGGGCGAGAAAATTAACCGCTGCGCACCCGGCGGTGAAGCGGTGATGCTGAAAATCGCCGAAATGTTAAATGTGGAGCCGCAGCCTATCGACGGTGACGTCGTCGTGCCCGAACCGGTACGCATGCTCGCCATTATTGATGAAGCGAACTGCATCGGCTGCACCAAATGTATTCAGGCCTGTCCGGTCGACGCCATTGTCGGCGCGACCCGTGCCATGCACACGGTAATGAGTGATCTCTGTACCGGCTGTAACCTCTGTGTGGATCCGTGCCCGACGCAGTGTATTGAACTGCGCCCAGTAGAGACGACCACCGCCAGTTGGAAATGGGACCTGCAGGCCATTCCCGTGCGCATCATTCCCGTGGAACAACATGCTTAAGTTATTTTCTGCTTTTCGCAAAGACAAACTGTGGGATTTCCATGGCGGTATCCATCCGCCGGAGATGAAAACACAGTCCAGTGGTACGCCTCTGCGCCAGCTTCCGCTGGCGACGCGATTTGTTATACCGTTAAAACAGCATATCGGCGCTGAGGGTGAACTGTGCGTCAACGTAGGCGACAGCGTGCTACGTGGTCAACCGCTGACCCATGGTCGCGGGCGGATGTTGCCAGTCCACGCGCCAACCTCCGGTAATATTGTCGCCATTGCCCCCCACTCTACCGCGCATCCCTCTGCCCTACCCGAGCTGAGCGTCATTATTGAGGCTGATGGCGAAGATCGCTGGATTGAACGTGACGGCTGGAGCGATTATCGCTCTCGCGATCGCGACGCGCTGATTGAGCGTATACACCAGTTTGGCGTTGCCGGGCTGGGCGGTGCGGGTTTCCCGACCGGCGCGAAGCTGAAAAGTGGCGGCGATCTTATCGAGACCTTGATTATCAATGCCGCCGAGTGCGAACCCTATATCACCGCTGATGACCGCCTGATGCAGGACTGCGCCGCGCAGATAGTCGAAGGCGTGCGCATCCTGATGCATATTCTGCAACCGCGCCAGGTACTGATCGGTATTGAAGATAACAAACCGCAGGCCATTTCCATGCTGCGTGCGGTACTGGCTGGTGCGCATGACATCCAGCTACGCGTCATCCCGACTAAATACCCGTCCGGCGGTGCAAAACAACTGACTCAGATTCTGACCGGCAAGCAGGTTCCCCACGGCGGTCGTTCATCCGATATTGGTGTGCTGATGCAAAACGTCGGCACCGCTTATGCCATTAAGCGCGCCATTATCGACGGCGAACCTCTCACCGAACGTGTGGTAACACTGACCGGGGAGAGCGTCAGCAAACCAGGAAACGTCTGGGCACGTCTGGGGACACCGGTGCGTCACTTGCTGGAACATGCCGGTTTTTGTCCCTCCGCTGAACAACTGGTCATCATGGGTGGGCCACTGATGGGCTTTACCCTGCCCTGGCTTGATGTTCCGGTGGTGAAAATTACCAACTGCCTGTTGGCGCCCTCGGCCAGTGAAATGGGTGAGCAGCAGGAAGAAAAAGGCTGTATTCGCTGTAGCGCCTGTGCCGATGCCTGCCCGGCGGATCTGCTGCCGCAGCAGCTTTACTGGTTCAGTAAAGGCCAGCAGCATGACAAAGCTACTGCGCACAATTTATCCGATTGCATTGAGTGCGGAGCCTGTGCGTGGGTCTGCCCAAGTAATATCCCGCTGGTCCAGTATTTCCGTCAGGAAAAAGCCGAGATTTACGCCATTGCGCAGGAAGAAAAGCGCAACGCCGAAGCTAAAGCGCGCTTTGAGGCGCGTCAGGCGCGCCTGGAGCGGGAAAAAGCCGCTCGCGCTGAACGCCACAAAAAAGCCGCCGTCCAGCCTGCCGCAAAAGATCAGCAGGCAATTGACGCAGCCCTCGCCCGCGTGCGTGAAAAACAGGCCACCAGCGCGCAACCCATCGTGGTTCAGGCCGGAAGCGTACCGGATAATAGCGAGGTGATTGCCGCCCGCGAGGCGCGTAAGGCGCAGGCGCGCGCACGTCAGGCAGAAAAAGCGCAGCAACAAGATGTGCCGGAAAGTAACGCTGTCGCCAGCGAAGCTGTCGATCCGCGTAAAGCTGCCGTCGAAGCGGCGATTGCACGCGCTAAAGCCCGTAAAGCCGGAGCCACAGACACGCAAGCGGCTCCTGTCGCCGCTGAACCTGTCGACCCGCGCAAGGCAGCCGTCGAAGCGGCGATTGCACGGGCAAAAGCCAAAAAATTGCAGCAGCAAAGGGCCAGCGACGTCGTCGTGCCGGTGGAAATCCCGGCTCCTGTCGCCGCTGAACCTGTCGACCCGCGTAAGGCAGCCGTTGAAGCCGCTATCGCACGGGCAAAAGCCAAAAAATTACAACAGCAGGCCGCACCAGCCCCTGCCGCCAATGACGATCCCCGAAAGGCGGCCGTAGCGGCAGCTATCGCCCGGGTTCAGGCAAAAAAAGCCGCACAGCAAGCAGTTAACGAGGATTAAATGGTTTTTAGAATTGCCAGTTCCCCCTATACCCATAATCAGCGCCAGACATCGCGCATTATGCTGCTGGTCGTGCTTGCGACCCTGCCCGGTATTGCAGCACAACTTTGGTTCTTCGGCTGGGGAACGTTGTTGCAGATTATCCTTGCCTGCATGAGTGCGCTGGCGGCAGAAGCGCTGGTATTACGGCTGCGTAAACAGCAAATCGGGGCCATCCTCGGGGACAACTCTGCCCTGTTGACTGGTTTACTGCTGGCGGTCAGCGTTCCGCCATTTACCCCCTGGTGGATGGTGGTGCTGGGCACGGTGTTCGCGGTTATCATTGCTAAGCAACTCTATGGCGGCCTTGGGCATAACCCGTTTAACCCGGCAATGATCGGGTATGTGGTCCTGCTGATCTCCTTCCCGGTACAGATGACCAGTTGGTTACCGCCTTTTGAGATAGCCAAAACGGTTCCAGGCCTGATGGATGCCGTACAAATCATCTTCACTGGACATGCAACCACCGGCCATACGATGGATAGCCTGCGGATGGGGATTGATGGCATCAGCCAGGCAACACCGCTGGATACCTTTAAAACATCGCTTCATGCCGGTCATCCGGTCGATGAGATCCTCAAATCGGCCATTTACAGCGGCGTGCTGGCGGGTGCGGGCTGGCAGTGGGTCAATCTGGGGTATCTGCTGGGCGGTATCTTCCTGCTGTGGCAGAAAACCATTCGCTGGCATATCCCGGTAGCCTTCCTGGTTTCGCTGACTGTCTGTTCAACGCTGGGCTGGGTTTTCTCACCACAAAGTCTGGCGTCGCCGCAACTGCATCTGCTCTCGGGTGCCACCATGTTGGGCGCGTTTTTTATTCTGACCGACCCGGTTACCGCTTCGACAACCAATAAAGGCCGCCTGATTTTCGGCGCCCTTGCGGGATTGCTGGTCTGGCTTATCCGTAGTTTTGGCGGTTATCCGGATGGCGTGGCCTTCGCCGTGCTGCTGGCAAACATTACCGTGCCATTAATTGATTACTTCACACGCCCACGCGTGTACGGCCATCGTTAAGGAGTCGCCATGCTAGATACCATGCGTAAATACGGCATGACGTTAACGCTGTTCGCGGCGGCCTCAACCGGAATGACAGCAGCAATTCACCAGTTGACCAAATCCACCATTGCCGACCAGGCGGTGCAGCAGCAAAAGGCATTGTTTGGTCAGGTATTGCCTGGCGACATCTATAATAACGCCTTGCAGGAGAGTTGTTACGTGGTCAATGACCCGGCACTGGGGAAAGGCAAACATAAAGTCTATATAGCCCATAGAGACGATACGCCAGTCGCTGCGGTCATTGAAGCGACGGCACCCGACGGCTATTCCGGCGTTATTCAACTGCTGGTAGGCGCCGATTTTAACGGTACCATTCTTGGCACCCGCGTGACCGAGCATCACGAAACGCCGGGGTTGGGTGACAAAATAGAGTTGCGCATTTCTGACTGGATCACCCATTTCACGGGCAAGAAAATCGCAGGGGCCAATGACCCGCACTGGGCAGTGAAGAAAGACGGTGGCGATTTTGATCAGTTCACCGGAGCGACCATCACCCCGCGAGCGGTGGTCAATGCGGTGAAACGCGCCGGACTGTACGCGCCGACGTTGCCCGCGCAACTTTCCAGTTTACCGACCTGTGGAGAGTAACCATGAGCGAAATTAAAGACATTATTGTCCAGGGGTTGTGGAAGAATAACTCCGCGCTGGTTCAGTTATTAGGCATGTGCCCGCTGTTGGCGGTGACCTCCACCGCGACCAATGCGCTGGGCCTTGGCCTTGCCACTACGCTTGTGCTGACGCTGACCAACTTTACGATTTCACTGGTACGTCACTGGACGCCGTCTGAAATCCGTATTCCTATTTACGTAATGATCATCGCCTCCGTGGTGAGCATCGTACAGATGCTGATTAACGCTTATGCCTACGGTTTGTATCAGTCGCTCGGTATCTTTATTCCGTTGATTGTCACCAACTGTATCGTGGTGGGGCGCGCGGAAGCGTTTGCTGCCAAAAAAAGCCCGGGATTATCTGCCCTTGATGGCTTTGCCATCGGCATGGGGGCGACCTGCACCATGTTTACACTGGGTTCGATTCGTGAAATCCTCGGCAACGGAACCTTATTTGACGGCGCGGATGGCTTGCTGGGCAACTGGGCGAAAGTTTTGCGTATTGAAGTGTTCCATACCGACTCGTCCTTTCTGCTGGCCATGCTGCCGCCGGGGGCATTTATCGGCCTTGGCATGCTGCTGGCTATTAAATATCTGATTGACGAGAGAACAAAGAAACGTCGCGCAGCGACCGTTGCCGACGAAACTGCCCACACGGTGCCCGGGAAGGCCTGATGAACAAAACAAAGCGACGGGAGATCCTCACCCGCCTGCGGGATGCCAATCCGCACCCGACGACAGAACTTAATTTCAACTCACCTTTTGAGCTGCTGATTGCGGTACTGCTTTCTGCGCAGGCAACCGACGTCAGCGTGAACAAGGCAACTGCCCTGCTTTACCCGGTTGCCAATACCCCGCACGCCATGCTGGAGCTGGGTGTTGAGGGGGTCAAATCCTATATTAAGACCATTGGTCTGTTTAATACCAAAGCAGAAAACGTCATTAAGACCTGCCGTATTCTGGTGGAAAAACACGGCGGCGAAGTGCCGGAAGATCGTGCCGCGCTGGAAGCGCTACCGGGTGTCGGGCGGAAAACGGCTAATGTGGTACTCAATACGGCCTTTGGCTGGCCGACCATTGCTGTTGATACGCATATTTTTCGCGTCTGTAACCGCACCCACTTTGCGCCGGGGAAAAACGTTGAGCAGGTTGAAGAAAAGCTGCTGAGCGTTGTCCCGGCGGAATTTAAGGTCGATTGTCATCACTGGCTGATTTTACATGGCCGCTATACCTGCATCGCCCGTAAGCCACGCTGCGGCTCCTGCATTATCGAAGATTTATGCGAATTCGAGAGCAAAACCGAGCTCTGAATTCGCTTTACTCAGAACGGTCTAAAAACAACCAGCAAAATGATGACCGCCACGGCCACAATGACGATGGTCGTGGCGCGTGGCACCATCCCAGGCGCCTTCGTGATTTCACCGCCAGCAAGGCGACGTAAGGTTGCGGATAACATTCCGTGAATACCTGACAGCAACACCACCAGCACCAGTTTGAGAATCAGCCACAGATGCGGCATCTGCCCGTGTGCCAACACCATCGCCAGCCCCATCACCCACAGCACGATCATCGCCGGGGTGGTGACTTTACGACTCCAGTTGCGCACAAATGCCGCCAGCGCTGTCGCCGTCGGCGCATTTTTGCCCACCGCCTGTGCACACCAGGCCGCAGCCGTGGCCATGACAAAAATTCCACCAATCCAGATTATCGCCGCGATGATATGTAGTGCGTTAAGCCACGAATGCACGTTCATGAAATGACTCCAAAGAATTGCGAAAAAAGGAATTTGACAGTATCACGTGACACTGTCATCGACTTGCTCATTTATAGGAAAAAATTCGTGAAAACATTGATCTACTGCATTCTGATGAACAAGGCAATAGGCGTGAGTAATGGGTTCTACTCGTCATACTTTGCTATAAGCAAACAGGCATACCTGTAATGTTTTCATGTTAACGCGCTTTATACCGTACAACCCGCATTTTCATCATATTATCTTTTGCTTATTAGGTTTTTATCAGAGCCAATGTTTTTTTATGACAAAAAAATTCTACAGATGTGTGATTTTTATCACATTGATGCAAGCGTGTTAAAAAAAGGATCTTTAGCTGAATGAAAACAAGGCCAGAGAGTGTTATGCAGGGATTAAACCAACACATAAGACCATTAATTATAATCAGACCAGGCTGATAAACTGCCATTACCGCTTAACAGCAGAAGATATCACCTTTGACCAATTTTTAGCGGCCTTCATTAGTGAAAAAAACTGCCATTAATTACACTGCAAAATTTAACTCTGAATAACATTTCCGCCGCTGGATTATAATATCGCTAAAGATAAATGTAACAGATCATTACAAAAGCCTTGCCTCGAATCCCAGGATCAGGAACATTAGCCGCCGTTTTCCCTCCCGCAATAATTATAAGCGCGATGAATACTGGGCATCGCGTCTCGAATCACCCCATTAATATGGGATGTAAAAAAAGAGGTCTATGTGTCAACTGCAAACAAACCAACCGAAAGTGTGAGTCTGAACGCTTTCAAACAACCTAAAGCGTTCTATTTGATCTTCTCCATTGAGCTGTGGGAGCGTTTCGGCTTCTATGGTCTGCAGGGGATCATGGCTGTCTATCTGGTTAAACAACTGGGTATGTCCGAAGCGGACTCCATTACCCTGTTTTCCTCTTTTAGCGCGCTGGTTTACGGTCTTGTCGCTATTGGCGGCTGGCTGGGCGATAAAGTTCTGGGGACAAAGCGCGTTATCATGCTGGGGGCCATTGTGCTGGCCATCGGTTACGCACTGGTAGCGTGGTCTGGTCACGATGCCAATATCGTGTATATGGGTATGGCGGCGATCGCCGTCGGTAATGGCCTGTTTAAAGCCAACCCGTCTTCCCTGCTCTCCACCTGCTACGCAAAAGATGACCCGCGTCTCGATGGTGCATTCACCATGTATTACATGGCAATTAACGCAGGTTCTTTCTTTTCTATGCTGGCTACCCCGTGGCTGGCTGCAGAATTTGGCTGGAGCACTGCGTTTGCCCTGAGCGTCGTCGGTCTGCTGATCACCATCGTGAACTTCGCGTTCTGCAAGCGTTGGGTCAAAAACTACGGTTCTAAACCTGACTTCGAGCCGGTTCGTATGGGTTACCTGCTGGCGACCATCGTAGGCGTTGCTATCCTGATTGCCATCGCCACATGGCTGCTGCATAACCAGGGCATCGCACGCATGGTGCTGGGTGTGGTTGCGCTGTGCATCGTGTGCATTTTCGCAAAAGAGACATTTGCTCTGCAGGGCGCGGCGCGTCGTAAAATGATCGTCGCTTTCATTCTGATGCTGCAGGCCATTGTCTTCTTCGTCCTGTACAGCCAGATGCCGACATCGCTGAACTTCTTCGCCATTCGTAACGTTGAACATACGCTGCTGGGTATCACGTTCGAACCGGAGCAGTTCCAGGCGCTGAACCCGTTCTGGATTATCATTGGTAGCCCGATCCTGGCTGCTATCTATAACAAAATGGGCGATACCCTGCCGATGCCGCATAAGTTTGCCATCGGTATGGTGCTGTGTTCAGGTGCATTCCTGATTCTGCCGCTGGGTGCGAAGTTCGCCTCTGATGCCGGCATCGTCTCCGTAAACTGGCTGGTTGCGAGCTACGGGCTGCAGAGTATCGGTGAGCTGATGATTTCCGGTCTGGGCCTCGCCATGGTGGCACAGCTCGTTCCACAGCGTCTGATGGGCTTTATCATGGGTAGTTGGTTCCTGACGACCGCCAGTGCGAACATCATCGCAGGCTACGTCGCAAACCAGATGGCTATCCCGGAAAACGTCACCGACCCACTGATGTCACTTGATGTCTATGGTCACGTCTTCCTGCAAATCGGTATTGTGACTGCTGTTATCGCCGCGCTGATGATCCTCGCCGCGCCGAAACTGAACCGCATGACCCAGAGTGATGATAGCGATAAAGCCGCGAAAGCGTCAGAAACCGCGACAGCATAAGACTGCACAGAGTTTCAGCAGAAAGCCGTTAACGCACGTTAACGGCTTTTTTTTTATACCTGCAGGTAATAACCTATGCCCGAATTCAACCACCGGAGTGAAGAATGAAACTGTTTTATAAACCAGGCGCCTGCTCATTGGCTTCCCATATTGTTCTGCGTGAAGCAGGTAAAGAGTTTGAACTGGCACGCGTGGATTTAGCAAAAAAATGCCTGGAAAATGGTGATGACTTTTTGGCCATCAACCCGAAAGGACAGATCCCGGCACTGGCCATTAATGCCAACACCCTGTTAACCGAAGGCGTGGCGATTATGCAGTATGTGGCTGACAGCGCGCCGAAAAGCGACCTGCTGCCGCCGGTGGGGTTCCTGAGCCGTTACAAGACGCTGGAGTGGCTGAATTTCGTGGCAACTGAGCTGCACAAAGGGTTTACTCCCCTGTTTCGTCCGGATACGCCAGAAGCGTTCAAACCGACCGCTCGCGCTCTGCTGGAAAAGAAACTGGAGTATGTTGACGCGGCGCTGGCAGACCAGCAGTGGATTAACGGCGAAAACTTCTCCATTGCCGATGCATACCTGTTCACGGTACTGCGGTGGGCGGTAGCGGTGAAACTGAACTTCCCGCAGGCCGGGAATATTGCCAACTATATGCAACGCGTGGCCTCTCGTCCGGCGGTTGCCGCCGCTATGGCCGCAGAAGGGATTTAATCTTCCACGCTTTTGCCATAAAAAAAGGAGTGGTTTCCCACTCCTTTTTCATGTTTCGCGTATCTGCCGGTTATTTCCAGCACACCAAACAGTAGTTCTTCTTACCGCGACGTAACAGCGTATAACGACCGAAGAGAATGTCCGTTTCCTGGAAGAAATATTCCGGGTCAGACTGTTTCTCACCGTTGATGGTGACTGCGTTGGAGGCGATGGTTTTACGCGCCTGACCACGAGATGGCTGTAGCTCCGAGTCTACCAGCGCCTGCATCAGGTCTGCGCCTTTCTCCATTTCGATCATCGGTACGCCGTCCTGCGCCAACTGCTCGAAGTCTGCCTCGCTGAGATCGCTCAGGTTGCCGTTAAAAAGGCTTTCGGTAATACGTTTTGCCGCCACCAGACCTTCTTCGCCATGAACCAGTTTGGTCACCTGCTCGGCCAGCACATACTGGGCACGCGGGGCTTTGCCGCTGTTCTTGTCTTCTTCTTCCAGAGCATTAATCTCTTCAATGTCCATAAAGGTGAAGAATTTCAGGAAGCGATAAACGTCAGCATCCGCGGTATTGATCCAGAACTGGTAGAATTTGTACGGGCTGGTTTTCTTCGGATCGAGCCAGACTGCGCCACCTTCGGTTTTGCCGAACTTCGTGCCATCAGCTTTCGTGATCAGCGGAACGGTCAGACCAAAGACCTGATTCTGGTGCAGGCGACGGGTCAGATCGATACCGGAGGTGATGTTCCCCCACTGGTCGGAACCGCCAATCTGCAGCGCCACACCGTGCAGTTTGTTCAGGCAGGCAAAGTCGTAACCCTGCAGCAGGTTGTAGGAAAACTCAGTAAACGAGATACCCTGATCGTCACGGTTCAGACGCTGCTTCACCGCTTCTTTGTTGATCATCTGGTTAACGGAGAAGTGCTTGCCGATATCGCGCAGGAAAGTCAGCACGTTCATATTGCCGAACCAGTCGTAGTTGTTAGCCGCAATCGCCGCGTTTTCACCACAGTTGAAATCGAGGAACGGCGCAACCTGTTTGCGGATTTTATCCACCCACTCCTGCACCGTGTCTTCGGTATTCAGTTTACGCTCAGCGGCTTTGAAACTCGGGTCGCCAATCAGCCCCGTAGCGCCGCCCACCAGCGCGACAGGTTTGTGCCCGGCCTGCTGGAAGCGTTTCAGGCATAACAATGGAACAAGATGCCCCAAATGCAAGCTGTCAGCGGTAGGATCGAAGCCGCAATAGAGCGCGATCGGGCCTTGCGCCAGTCGCTCTGCTAACGCTTCCTCGTCCGTCACCTGGGCTACCAGCCCGCGCTCTTGCAATTGTTTAATCAAGTTACTGCTTGCCATCAAATTCTCCATTTAAAACGACTGCACCTCTGCCGGTACACGACTTTTCGCCAGTTACGAAAGTTACATAGAATAAAGCGCCGGATGCAGGAGCACCAGCGCTTAGCGCAACATTTTTCAGGGTTTACGGCGCGAGGCGATCAATTTTCCATGCGTCATTTTCACGCTGGTATAAAAAACGATCGTGGAGACGGTGCGCGCCTCCCTGCCAGAACTCCATTTGCTCAATACTGACGCGATAACCGCCCCAGAAGCTGGGTAACGGAACTTCGCCCTGCTGGAACTTCTGCTTGAGCTCAAGGAATTTGCTTTCGAGAATGCCACGCGCGGAGATCCGGCTGGATTGCTGCGAGACCCACGCGCCAATCTGGCTGTCGCGTGGACGGCTGTGGAAATACTTCACCACTTCCAGGGTAGAAAGGCGCTCAGCTTTACCGATCACCATGACCTGGCGCTCCAGCATGTGCCACGGAAACAGCAGGCTGATAGCCGGGTTTTTCTCGATCTGGTGGGCTTTGCGGCTGCCCAGGTTAGTATAAAACACCAGGCCTTTCTCGTCATAGTGTTTGAGCAGCACAATACGCTGGTAAGGTTGACCGGTTTCATCAACAGTCGCAACGACCATCGCGGTCGGGTCGGCGAGTTTGGCTTCACACGCCTGACCAAGCCAGCGTTCAAACAGCGGCAACGGTTCGGAGGGAAGATCGGCGCGGCGCAAGCCGCCTTTGGTGTACTCACGGCGCAAATGCGCGATTTGCTGCAATTGATCGTTATCAGACATGGCGTTAGCAAGATGAATTATCAGGTGGGGCTATTGTGCCCCCCCCTTGCGAAAATCTCAACGCCGCGGATTTTGTAACTGGCAGTTATTCAGTACGATGCGATCGCGCTTGTAGACCGTGGCGCCATCACCCTTCGACCAGAAAACATAAATACCGTCAGTGTAGCGTGCCCCCGACGCCGACAGACCTTGCTTGAGGATCAGCGGCGTATTGTCATAAATAAAGCTCACTTCCTGGCGGGGATGGTTCAATTTCACCGTAAGCGGCTTTTCATCACACTGATAGTTAAGCGTATCCGTATTCATGCGCTCAACAAACTGGTTGTAGTAACTACACCCGGCGAGAAGCGCGGGCAGGCAGGCGATTAACACTCTTTTCATTAGGTTTTCCCGAGACTGTCCTGGTCATGGAGGACGCGAATAACGTCCTCCGTAAACCCCGGAGTCTAACGGTACGCAGCCTGGGTGAAAGTCAGTTAACTCTGATTCTGTCGCGGATTAGCCGGATAGATAGCCCCCAGCACGCTGGCCTGCGATGCCCCCGTTACCGAAGGTAAGTTGCCGGGTAAACCGGCCAGCGTACGCCAGGCAAGCCAGGCAAAGGCCAGGGCTTCCATATCATCGCCGCTGATTCCCGCCTCATCCGTCGTGGTGACCTCAGTACCCGGCAGCAGCGCAGAAAGGCGCGCCATCAACAACGGATTACGGCTCCCCCCGCCACAGACCAGCAACCGTTCGCAGCCGCCGCACAACAATACCTGTTCGGAAATCGTCACCGCCGTCAGTTCTACCAGCGTGGTTTCGACATCGCGCGGATCCAGCGCCGGGAAAATAGCCAACTGACGCTCAAGCCAGCCATAGTTAAAATATTCACGTCCGGTGCTTTTCGGCGCGGGTGCAGCAAAATAGGGATCGCTGAGCATGTTTTGCAGCAGCGGCAGGACGACTTTCCCACCACTCGCCCACTGGGCGTCTTTATCGTAGGGCTTGCCAAGTTGACGCCAAATCCAGGCATCCATCAGCATATTTCCTGGCCCGGTGTCATAACCGCGGACTGGCTTGTCCGGGAAAAGTAGCGAGATATTGGCGATGCCGCCGATGTTCAGCACTATCCGGCGCTCGATGGGATGTGCCAGTAACGCATGATGAAACGCCGGGACCAGCGGTGCCCCCTGCCCGCCAAGGGCAATATCGCGGCGGCGGAAATCCCCGACCACGGTCACACCGGTTAACGCGGCGATTTGATTGTTATCGCCAATTTGCAGCGTATGAGGTGCATCGCCGGTGGGCTCATGCCAGATGGTTTGACCGTGGCAACCAATAGCCACGATATCTTTTGCGCTGAGATGTTCTCGCGCCATCAGTGCAAGGACGGCTTCGGCAAAGAGTTTGCCCAGACGCGTATCCAGTTGTCCCAGTTGCGACAGGGTGAGCGGTTGGCCCTGGCAGATGCTCAGGACAGCCTCTTTCAGCGGTATCGGCATCGGCCAGGTGAGACTGGCCTGTTGGGCTACCATCTTGTCATCAATAGCGGCAAGCACAACATCCACACCATCAAGGCTTGTTCCCGACATTACGCCAATATAGCGACCCGATTTCATACGCCTTCCTCGTTATAGGGCTTTAGACGCTCACTCCATCATAAAGTGTTTTGTAAAGCTATCGATTACAAATACTTTTTAACAATCGAATCAGAGCTGACTGAAGGAAAAAAAGCGGCAGACGCTTATAATCGGCTTGTTTAGGACCAGTTAAATCCATCCTTGTTATTATTTTTGCTATGTTTTGGCAGAAGATGTGACCTGGTGTGACTAAATGCCATATAATTTAACCATGACGGATGCTCAACTGAGCATGTTTTGGTGAACAGGAGATTCATAGATGATGTTACGTGCACTGGCAGTTACGCTGGTTGGATTTACTCTGGCGGGTTGTGTTAATGACAGTACTCTTTCCGGAGATGTCTATTCCGCCTCAGAAGCCAAACAAGTACAAAATGTCACTTACGGCACCATTGTCAACGTTCGTCAGGTACAGATCCAGGGCGGTGACGACAGCAACGTTGTCGGCGCTCTGGGTGGCGCGGTACTGGGTGGCTTCCTGGGCAACACCGTGGGTGGTGGTGCCGGGCGTTCTCTTGCAACAGCGGCGGGTGCTGTGGCGGGTGGCGTAGCCGGTCAGAGCGTGCAGGGTGCGATGAATAAATCACAGGGTGTGGAGCTGGAAATTCGTAAAGACGATGGCAGCAGCATTATGGTTGTGCAGAAACAGGGCAACTCCCGTTTCGTCGCAGGCCAGCGTGTTGCACTGGCAAGCAATGGTCGCCAGGTTACCGTATCCCCGCGTTAATGGCATCAGTGCCTTCGCAGGCAACGACCTGAACATAGGGATAAAAAAAGCCTCGCAGATGCGAGGCTTTTTCATTACAACTGAGCGTTAGTCTCGCGACTGCAACTCAATGATGTTCTGTTCCAGCCTGGCAATCAGGCTAATCAACAAATCCAGCTCTTCCGGTGAAATACCCGAAAGAATTTCGCCCCGCGTTTGCTTAATCACCGTTTCCATTTCTTCGATGATCGGGTCAGCTTTTTCTGTCAATTTGATCCGTTTTGCACGGCGGTCATTGGCACAGGTCTGGCGAGAAATAAGCCCTTTCTCTTCCAGTTGGTCCAACGTACGCACCAGCGAAGGCTGCTCGATGCCGATCGCTTTTGCCAGTTGAATTTGCGACTGATCGGGAGGCAGCTGATGAATGTTATGCAGCGTGACCCAATGCGTTTGCGTCAATTCCAGAGGTTTCAGGCGATGGTCAATCAGAGCACGCCAGATGCGCACTAAGCGTGCCAGATCAGAACCTAATGGCGATTCCAATTTCATCTCCTTATAATTAGCTTGCTAACTTATTATACTCATTTTAGAATAGTGTGCAGCATTTATATTGCTAAAACAAATGCATTGCTGCCTTCACCGTGTTCGCCCATTCTTAATATCTCCGTCTGGCGGTCTTCGCCGTCAAAACGAACCGGTGAACATTTCTGTAAAGGACTAACGCTTTTGACGCTGACAATTCGCTCCCCGGAATTTCCCCTGCAGGACCTGATCTTCGGCGCTTCGGTCTACTTTCCCCCTATCTTTAAAGCAGTCCTGCTGGGGTTTATGGTGTGGCTGGTTTTGCATCGCTTACTGCGTGACTGGATGTACGCAGGGGATATCTGGCATCCCATCCTGATGGATCTCTCACTTTTCGTGATCGCTATCAGTCTGTCTCTCGGCTTTTTGATCATGTGGTAACTATGCGCCTGAAATCACTTAAATACTTTTCGACGTTACTGGTTCTGGCCGTGGCGCTCGCCGCTGGCTGGTGGTTATGGAACTTCTATATGCAGGCCCCCTGGACACGCGACGGTAAAGTCCGCGCCGAGCAAGTCAGCATCACCCCGCAAGTGTCAGGAAGCATTACTGAGCTGAATATAAAGGATAATCAGTTGGTTAAAGCGGGCGATATTTTGCTTCGAATCGACGACACACCGTACAAAATCGCCGTGCTGAATGCCCAGGCGCAACTGGCGCGCGCGCAAACCGATCTGTCCAAAGCCAACAATGAAGCCAACCGTCGCCGCCATTTGTTGAAAAATTATATTTCAGCAGAAGATCTCGATACCGCGAATATCAATGTGAAGGCGATGCAGGCGAGCGTCAATGCGGCCGAGGCCGCCCTGCAACAGGCACAATGGCAACTTTCACAAACGCAGGTAAAAGCCCCCGTAGACGGCTGGATAACCAATCTTTCCACCCGCACCGGCAACTACGCCACCGCCGGCCAACCGCTGTTTGCACTCATCGACAGCCACTCTTTTTATGTGGTGGGGTATTTCGAAGAGACTAAATTGCGTCATATTCGTCAAGGTGCCGCGGCGCAAATCGTTCTCTATAGCGGCAATATCACGTTACAGGGTCACGTTTCCAGTATCGGACGGGCAATTTATGACCAGAGCGTTGAAACCGACAGCGGGCTGGTGGCAGACATCAAGCCGAATGTACCCTGGGTGCGTCTGGCCCAGCGCGTGCCTGTTCGGATTCAGTTCGATTCCCTGCCCGCCGATGTGACGCTGGTGTCCGGCACCACCTGCACGGTATCGATCGGCGGGGCGAAGTGAAAATCGCGATTCCCCTGCCCTGGCTTACCGCGACGCGCCCTCAGTGGCGGTACGCCATGCGCAACAGTATTGCGATGTGCCTGGCCCTGACGGTCGCCTATTACCTCAATCTGGATGAGCCTTACTGGGCAATGACTTCTGCCGCCGTCGTAAGTTTTCCGACCGTGGGCGGGGTGATCAGTAAAAGTCTCGGTCGTGTCGCGGGCAGCCTGCTGGGAGCGACAGCGGCGATGATCATTGCCGGACATACGCTTAACGATCCGTGGTTGTTTCTGTTCGCCATGGCCGCATGGATAGGTTTCTGTACCTGGGCCTGCGCGCAGTTCAGTAATAACGTCGCTTACGCCTTCCAGCTTGCGGGGTATACCGCCGCGATTATTGCCTTTCCGGTGGTCAATATTACCGACACCACCGAACTGTGGGACATCGCCCAGGCCCGCGTCTGTGAAGTGCTGCTGGGGATTGGCTGTGGCGGCATGATGATGATGATCATGCCGAGCACGTCTGACGGTACCGCGCTGCTGAGCGCGCTGAAAAAAATGCACGCCCGCCTGCTCGAACATGCCAGCCTGCTCTGGCAACAGGAGATAACCGACGCCATCCGCACCGCCCATGAAAATGTGATTGGGCAGATATTGACCATGAATTTGCTGCGCATCCAGGCTTTCTGGAGCCACTATCGTTTTCGTCGTCAGAACCGGCTTCTCAACCACCTGCTCCATCAGCAATTACGTCTGACCAGCGTTATCTCCAGCCTGCGCCGACTGCTATTGAACTGGCCGCATCCGCCTGAGAATACGCGAGCAATACTCGAAACGTTGCTGGTGGAGCTCGCCCGGCCTGGCGCGCACTTTTATACCATAGCGCGCATTATTGCCCCTCTCGCGCCAATGAATGACGATGACTATCGGCACAGCGCCTTCTGGCACCGTTTGCGATACTTCTGCCGACTGTACCTGGCCAGTAGCCGTTGGCTGGCGCGCCTTGAAAATGCCACCCCGATAACCGAATTTACGCTGCCCAGAAGCCGTGCTCTGGCGCGCTTTACCGATAACGCCGAGGCGCTATGGAGCGGGATACGCACCTTCTGTGCACTGAGTCTGGTGGGCGCCTGGACGATCACCAGCCAGTGGGAGTACGGCGATGCAGCGCTGACCCTTGCCGCCATCAGTTGCGTACTCTATTCGGTCTCTCCCGCCCCGTTTAATTCATTGACGCTACTTCTACGCACGCTTGCGTTGCTGACATTATTCAGTTTCGTCGTGAAGTTTGGTCTGATGGTACAGATCAGCGATTTATGGGTGTTCTTGTTATTTTTGCTGCCACTGTTGACCACAATGCAGTTGCTCAAGCTCCAAATGCCTAAACTGGCTGGGCTGTGGGGGCAATTGATTGTTTTTATGGGATCGTTTATTTCGGTGACCAATCCCCCGGTCTATGACCTGGCGGATTTTTTAAATGACGATCTGGCGAAAATTCTCGGCGTGGCGCTGGCGTGGCTCTCGTTTGCCATTTTGCGCCCTGGGTCAGATGCGCGCAAAAGCCGCCGTCATATTCGTGCGCTTCGGCGAGGCTTTGTCGACCAGCTCAGCCGAATGCCGACGATGAGCGAGCATGAATTTGAGTCGGTGGTTTATTACCATATTAGTCAGTTGAGTAACAGCAAAGATGCGCCCGCTCGCCGCTGGTTGTTACGCTGGGGGGTGGTTTTGCTCAACTGTTCGCATGTGGTCTGGCAACTGCGCGACTGGGAGGCACGCTCAGATCCCTTGTCGAAAGTCAGGGATCTCTGTCTTAGCCTGTTACGCGATGTGATGAGTGAACGAGGCGTGCAACAGCGCCCACTGGCAGTAACGCTTAGCGAACTGCAACGGATTTGTGATGCGCTGGCACGCCATCATCAACCTGCCGCACGGGAACTGGCATCGCTTATCTGGCGATTGTATTGCTCGTTATCGCAACTGGAGCAAGCCCCGGCAGCAGGCACACTGGCCGATTCCGCTAGCGGATAACGCCACAAGCGTAACGTGCCCCGCCACCGCCGAGCGGTTTCGGCGAATCAGACATGTTATCGCCGCCAACATGAACCATCAGGGCTTTGTCTTTCACGTCACTGAGTTTTTTCAGGCGCGGCGCAACCACCGCATCGGTCGCCTTACCGTCGTTGTTAACCACCAGCACTGGTAAATCCCCTAAATGCCCCATACCATCGGGGCCTTCGTGTTTACCGGTTTTATCGGGGTCGAGGTGACCACCTGCCGCCTCGGCAGCGGAGGGTTTTCCGTCTTTCATCGCAGGCTCACACGACCCTTTTGCATGAACATGAAAACCATGTTCACCGGGCGGGAGTCCTTTGAGATCGGGCGTAAATTTCAGCCCCTTATCGGTTTCGCTGATGTTCACCGTGCCGACGGACTGCCCCGTCCCCTCGGCAGTGACGAGGTTCATCTTCACTTCGGTACTGGCCGCCTGCGCACCGGCGCAGACGAACAGTGTCAACATTGCCAGACTAAAACGCTTCATATGACCTCCGTTTTTGGCTTTTGCCCTGTAAGTTTAAACCAGGGAAAAAGATTTGGCGGAAAGTCACCTTAGTGCTTATCAGGGAACATCGTAACCCAGAGCCGCTTTGCGGATGCGGAACCACTGCTGGCGCGTCATCTCAAGGCTTGCCGCTCCCAGCGCCGAACGGACGCGTTCAATTTTTCCGGAACCGATAATCGGCAGCGGTTGCGACGGCAGAAGCATCACCCATGCATACACCACTTGTTCAATACTCAGGGCATTCAGCTCTTGCGCCACTTTCGCCAGTTCATCACGCAGTGGCTGGAAGGCCTCGTCGTTGAACAGACGTCCACCGCCAAGGCAGGACCAGGCCATCGGGCGAATGCGCAATTGCTGGAGTTGATCGAGGGTACCGTCCAGTAATAGCGGCTGGTGAACCGGAGAAATCTCAACCTGGTTGGTCGCTAGGGTAAACGGCAGGCGCGACTGGAGCAGCGAGAACTGCGCCGGGGTGAAGTTTGACACGCCAAAATGGCTCACTTTGCCGCTCTGGTGGAGATGCAAAAACGCCTCAGCCACCTCATCGGCATCCATCAGCGGATCCGGGCGATGAATGAGCAGCAGGTCCAGACGTTCGGTCGCCAGATTCACCAATGACTGTTCGGCACTGGCGATGATGTGATCGCGGCTGGTGATGTAGTGGCCCAGCGCATTCCCGGCACGGGCAGTGGTGGCGATGCCGCATTTAGAAACAATCTCCATGCGTTGACGCAGATGGGGAGCCAGCTTGAGCGCCTCACCAAAAGCCGCTTCGCACTGATAACCACCGTAGATGTCCGCATGGTCGACGGTGGTGACACCGAGATCCAGGTGCTCCTCAATAAAACTCACCAACTGACGGGCAGACATATTCCAGTCCATCAGTCGCCAGTAGCCCATCACAAAACGGGAGAACTCCGGTCCCTGCGGCGCAAGGGTAATTCTCTGAACCATAACCACTTCCTCAGCAATAATTTGCCATGAGTATACGCAATTATGGCGTCAAAACAGTGAAGGTTGCTCAGGTTCTTCAGGCGGGAGGGCTTTATTCGCCCGTAATTTGCGCAGAAAACGCTGACGACACAGGCGCAGGACATCCTGTTTTTGTGCGTCGCTCATGGTTTGCCAGTTGAACCGTTCATCGCGGCTGCGCATACACCCACGGCAAAATCCCCGCTCATCTGACTGGCATATTCCCCGGCACGGACTCTGGACGGGGAAAAACTCCAGTTGTTCTGGCACGCATCGCCTCCTGTAGTATTCGTCTCTCTTTATTGAAGACTGCGCACGCGGAACCTGCAAGATCGCATGTATTGCTACTTGCAATAGACCAATCGGTCTAGTAGATTGTGTCCATGAGCAGAAATACTGAACACGATACCCGCGAACATCTGCTGGAAACCGGCGAGCGCTTGTGCATGCATCGCGGTTTTACGGGCATGGGGTTAAGCGAATTACTGAAAACAGCGGAAGTGCCGAAAGGCTCTTTCTACCACTATTTTCGCTCGAAAGAGGCGTTCGGGGTTGCGATGCTCGAACGTCATTATGCCGGGTATCACCAGCGTCTGACGGATCATTTTGCCACAGGTGCAGGAAACTATCGCGATCGCCTGCTCGCGTATTATCAGCAGACACTCATCCAGTTTTGTGATCAGGGCATTATCAGCGGCTGCCTGACCGTCAAGCTTTCGGCAGAGGTGTGTGACCTGTCAGAAACGATGCGTGAAGCCATGGACAAAGGTGCCAGTGGCATTATCAGCTTACTGGCACAGGCGCTGGAAAGCGGCCGCCGTGATCAGTGTCTGACTTTTACTGGTGATGCGCTGACCCAGGCACAGGTGCTCTATTCGCTGTGGCTGGGTGCCAATCTGCAGGCTAAGATTTCACGCAGTGCCGTGCCACTGGAAAGTGCGCTGGCCCATGCGAAAACGATTATTGCAGCGCCTCTTTAACAGGCGTTTTTATTTCCCACTTTACTAGTCGACCGGTCTATTCAGGAGAATTTATGTCCAGCAATTTGTTTACGCCGCTGAAAATTGGCGCGATTACCATCCCAAACCGTGTGCTGATGGCTCCGTTGACACGTCTGCGCAGCATTGAGCCTGGCGATATTCCGACCCCGCTGATGGGCGAATACTACCGCCAGCGCGCCAGCTCTGGCCTTATCATCAGTGAAGCGACCCAAATCTCTGCACAGGCGAAAGGCTATGCAGGCGCGCCGGGTCTTCACAGCCCGGAACAAATTGCCGCATGGAAGAAAATCACCGCCGGTGTACACGCTGAAAACGGTCATATGGCGGTTCAGCTCTGGCACACCGGGCGCATTTCTCACACCAGCCTGCAGCCTGGCGGCCAGGCGCCTGTTGCCCCTTCGGCGATCAGTTCCGGTACCCGTACCTCCCTGCGTGACGCCAACGGCAACGCAACCCGTGAAGACACGTCGATGCCGCGTGCGCTGGAAACCAGCGAAATTCCCGGCATCGTCAATGATTTCCGTCAGGCCGTCATCAACGCACGTGAAGCCGGTTTTGATTTAGTCGAACTGCACTCTGCCCACGGCTATCTGTTGCACCAGTTCCTGTCACCGTCTGCCAACCAGCGTACCGACCAGTATGGCGGCAGCATCGAAAACCGCGCCCGCCTGGTGCTGGAAGTTGTCGATGCCGTCAGCGCTGCCTGGAGTGCGGATCGCATCGGTATTCGCGTCTCCCCTATCGGTTCCTTCCAGAACACCGATAACGGCCCGAATGAAGAAGAAGACGCACTGTACTTTATCGAGGAACTGGGTAAACGCGGGATTGCCTATCTGCATATGTCCGAGCCGGACTGGGCAGGCGGCCAGCCATACACTGAGGAGTTCCGTCGTAAAGTGCGTGAGCGTTTCCACGGCCCCATCATCGGTGCTGGCGCCTACACAGTAGAAAAAGCAGAAGATCTGATTGCGAAAGGTTTAATTGACGCCGTGGCCTTTGGTCGTGCTTACATCGCTAACCCGGATCTGGTTGAACGCCTGCAGCGCAAAGCAGAACTGAACCCGCAACGCCCGGAAAGCTTCTATGGCGGTGGCGCGGAAGGCTATACCGACTACCCTTCTTTATAATCACTTCGTTGATTTGATAGCGGCAGGGATCCGCCGCTATACTAAAACTCTGTTTCGAATGACAATTCATTGACGCTTAAGAGGACATTATGCGCTTACTTCACACCATGCTGCGCGTTGGCGACCTGCAACGCTCCATCGATTTCTACACCAAAGTGCTGGGCATGCAGTTGCTGCGAACCAGTGAAAACCCGGAATACAAATACTCACTGGCCTTTGTGGGTTATGGTCCGGAAACAGAAACGGCAGTTATCGAACTGACCTATAACTGGGGCGTAGATAAATATGACCTGGGCAGCGCTTACGGTCATATCGCGCTGGAAGTGGATAATGCGGCAGAAGCCTGTGAGCGTATTCGTCAAAATGGCGGCAACGTAACGCGTGAAGCAGGTCCGGTAAAAGGCGGCACCACCGTTATCGCTTTTATTGAAGATCCGGACGGCTATAAAGTCGAACTGATTGAAGCCAAAGACGCGGGACGCGGTTTGGGCAATTAATGCTTTACGGGCGCCTCTGGCGCCCGCTGTTTTACATCCCTTCGCAAAATTTGCCATAATGCGCTGCCATTTTCCCTTAGCAAGAGACTCCAATGTCCGATAACGCCCAACTTACCGGTCTGTGCGACCGTTTTCGCGGTTTTTACCCTGTCGTGATTGATGTTGAAACCGCCGGGTTTAACGCCAAAACCGATGCACTGCTGGAGGTCGCTGCCATCACGCTGAAAATGGACGACCAGGGTTGGTTAATGCCTGACAGCACCCTGCATTTTCATGTTGAACCGTTTGAGGGAGCGAACCTGCAGCCGGAAGCGCTGGCATTTAACGGTATCGACCCGAATAACCCGCTGCGGGGTGCCGTGAGCGAGCACGACGCGCTCCACGCTATTTTCAAGATGGTGCGTAAAGGTATTAAAGATCAGAACTGTAATCGCGCCATTATGGTGGCTCACAACGCCACCTTCGACCACAGCTTTATGATGGCTGCCGCTGAGCGTGCATCCCTTAAGCGTAATCCGTTCCATCCGTTCGTCACTTTTGATACCGCATCGTTGAGCGGGCTGGCGCTGGGGCAAACGGTGCTTTCAAAAGCCTGCGCCACCGCCGGCATTAATTTTGACGCAACCCAGGCGCACTCCGCGCTGTACGACACTGAGCAGACTGCGCTGCTGTTTTGCGAGATAGTTAACCGCTGGAAACGGCTGGGCGGCTGGCCGCTACCCATCGCAGATAGCGAGGCATAAAAAAAGCGACCCGAAGGTCGCTTTTTTATTGCGATGATTATTCCGCGTCCGGCTCTTCGGATTTGTACTTCGCCGCTGTCTCTTTGATCAGCTGCTGCAATTCGCCGCGCTGGTACATTTCGATTACGATGTCGCACCCGCCAACCAGCTCGCCATCAACCCACAGTTGCGGGAAGGTCGGCCAGTTTGCATATTTCGGCAGCTCGGCGCGAATGTCCGGGTTTTGCAGAATATCAACGTAAGCAAAACGTTCGCCACAGGCGGAGAGCGCTTGCACTGCCTGTGCGGAAAAGCCGCAGCTTGGCAGCTTCGGAGAACCTTTCATATACAGGAGAATCGGGTTTTCAGCGATCTGGCGCTGGATTTTTTCAAGGGTAGAGCTCATTGTCTTGCTTCCTTCAACTTCTTTTCGGCAGATAGTCGTCATTGTAACGGTTAAGGTGCGTAACCGAAAATAACATTTTGTTCACCACTCATTATTTTATCGTCTGTCGCGATAAGTTGCTTTTAAAATATCACTTATCTTACGTTTCACCGCACGTCAATAGTTCAACATTTGAGCTTCTTCCAGAGTCAATTGGTGATTTTTTTTGCGCTTGCTAACGAAACACAGTTTTAGATGCAAAAACCCTATTAACTTTTGTGCTTTTTTTAGATTAGAATCGACGCGGTTCTAAATCATACGCAAGCATTATTGAATGCCTGCACTTATCAGGGGATTGCTCAGTGGCGCGAATTCATACAGCTTCGATCACGCTCTGTGCTTTGTTGTTCACCACGTTGACTTTCACGCCATTAGCGAATGCTTCCGAGCAGACGCGAGGTTCGGCCGTGCATAAGACAACGCATCTGGCGAAAGCATCCGAGAGTAAGAAAAAAACCACCACAGAAAAAACATCAAAGAAAAGCAGTCGCACCGAAACAAAAACAACGGCTAAAGCCGGAAATAAAAAAGTGGCAGTGACGAAAAAATCGTCAACCAGCAGCAAAAACACCACCAGTAAGAATTCCTCCCGTCACAGTAAAACCAGCACGAAACCCATCGCCGCTACCGCTATGACGGAAAAATGCACAAAGCGTAAAGGTCATAAACCGCACTGTGTAAAAGTGAAAAACAGTAAACTTGTTGCGCTTTCCGATGCGCACAAAGTCCGCATCCAAAAAGTACAGAAAACTGCCATGTCCAAACTGATGAATCAGATTGGCAAACCTTACCATTGGGGCGGCACCTCCCCTATGACCGGCTTTGATTGCAGTGGTCTGGTCTATTACGCCTATAAAGATCTGGTGAAATTCCGCATTCCTCGCACCGCGAACGAAATGTATCACCTGCGTGATGCCTCTCCGGTCAACGTTGCGGAACTGGAAAGCGGCGATCTGGTGTTCTTCCGTACACAAGGTCGTGGTACCGCCGACCACGTGGGTGTGTATGTCGGCAACGGCAAATTCATTCAGTCACCACGCAGCGGCCAGGATATTCAGATTACCTCATTAAGCGAAGATTACTGGCAGCGTCATTATGTGGGTGCCCGCAGAGTGGTTACGCCAAAAACCATCCGCTAATCTCGTACCTGCTGCTAATGCGGCAGGTAACTCTCTCTTTTTTCTCCCCTTTCGATTTGCTACCCTATCCTTACACTCAATAAGGTTATTGAGTGCATTACAACAATAAGGAGTGAAGCAATGTCGTTCGAATTACCTGCATTACCGTATGCAAAAGACGCCCTGGCTCCGCACATTTCTGCGGAAACACTGGAGTACCATCACGGCAAACATCATCAGGCTTATGTCACCAACCTGAACAACCTGATTAAAGGCAGCCCACTGGAAGGCAAAACGCTGGAAGAGATTATTCGTAGCTCTGAGGGCGGCGTGTTTAACAATGCAGCCCAGGTCTGGAACCACACCTTCTACTGGCATTGTCTGGCCCCGAACGCAGGCGGTGAACCTACCGGTGCTGTGGCGGCTGCGATTACCGAAGCCTTTGGCAGCTTTGCTGAGTTTAAAGCGAAATTCACGGATGCCGCAGTGAAGAACTTTGGTTCAGGCTGGACGTGGCTTGTGAAAAACGCCGATGGCAAACTGGCCATTGTTTCGACATCAAACGCCGGAACACCGCTGACCACCGACGCCACGCCGCTGCTGACTGTGGATGTGTGGGAACACGCTTACTACATTGACTATCGTAACGCCCGTCCAAACTATCTGGAGCATTTCTGGACGCTGGTCAACTGGGAGTTTGTCGCGAAGAACCTCGCCGCGTAATCATCAGGAGGGGAAACCCTCCTGTTTTTTACTCTGCTGCTGTGCAGGTGCGTTCTGTGCTGGCTCTGCCGGAAAACAGCACCAACAGTAACGCCATCCCTGCAATAATCGCCCCTGTAACCGGCACAACGGTATACCCCAGACCACCCGAAATCACCGCACCCCCTGCCGCTGCCCCCAGCGCATTACCCAGGTTAAACGCGCCAATATTGACTGACGACGACAATCCGGGCGCTTCATGTGCCACACGCATAACACGCATCTGCAACGGAGGCACTACCGCAAAGGTTGCCGCGCCCCAGATAACCATGCTGATTGCCGCACCGATCTCACTGCGCGCCAGCCAGGGGATCGCAACCATAATCACGATCAATAACAGCAAGAAGCCTTTCAGGGTCGCTGTGACCGAGCGGTCAGCCAGCTTGCCGCCAAGGTAGTTGCCGATGGAGAATCCAACGCCCACCAGCACCAGCATCACGGTGATAAAGGCCGGGGTGGCATCGGTAATACGGTGCAGGACCGGTGAAATGTAGGTGTAGAGCGTGAACATCGCCCCTGCCCCCAGTACCGTCGTCAGTAACGCGGAAACCACCTGAGGTCGCATTAAGACCGCCAGCTCTTTGCGCACATCAGGACGTTCGCCGGCACTGCCTTTCGGCAAGGAAAAATAGAGACTGATCATGGCGATAACCCCCAGCCCCGCCGTAGCAAGGAACGACATGCGCCAGCCAATCGCCCCGCCCAGCCAGGTTGCTGCGGGCACACCGCCAATATTGGCGATAGTCAGCCCCATAAACATGGTCGCCACTGCGCTTGCCTGTTTTTCTTTTGCCACCACGCTTGCAGCCACCACAGAACCCAACCCAAAGAAAGCGCCATGGTTAAGACTTGTGATAATGCGGGAGAGCATCAGTGTTGTGTAATCCGGTGAAAGTGCCGAGAGCACATTGCCGAGGGTAAAAATCGCCATCAGGAATACCAGCGCATTACGTCGCGCCCGGTGTGAAAGCAGCAACGTCATTAACGGTGCTCCAACCATCACGCCAATGGCATAAGCGCTAATAAGCATACCCGCCGCCGGGATCGAGACATCCACGCCCTGGGCGATAACAGGGAGTAACCCCATGGGGGAAAATTCGGTCGTACCGATGCCGAAAGCGCCAATCGCCAGGGCAAGCAGTGGGAAATTAATCTTCATAAATAGACTCCGGAATTGCCGTGTCGACACGCGACACCGTCACAGAAGTCAAAAGTATGACATTAATCACAAAAAACAGAAGTTAGCGAAATGGGAAAAGACTATTGCTAATTTGATGACAATCGAGGGGTGAAACGAGGGAGAGAAGCCTCTCCCTCGGGATAAATCAATGCAGTGCGGCAGTCAGCCCGGCAGCAACAATCAGGGCAAGTACAATCACGGTAGTCATTAAAGAAAACTTCAGGTCGGTGCTCATCAATTTTTCTCCTTATTAATTTCCACACAAAAAGTGATGTAACGCATTTTTGCACAAATAAACGTAAAAATCTTGCAGGATTTAGGGTGATACACGTTTTAGCACTTCCCCTTTTGGTCAAGATCAGACAAAATTCGACGCTAAATTTATTAGCGTACCGGCCATTGACTCCCCTCCTGACGTCCAGTGTCTTTTTCCCGGCGTATTGCAATCCCTTCTATGGGTACAGGGTGATGGAAGGCAAACGTTTACCTTATGTATTATCAGGAGTTTACGATATGGTCTGGAGTAAGATCTGATGGCAACGATTAAAGACGTAGCGAAGCGAGCAAACGTTTCCACCACAACCGTATCACACGTAATTAACAAGACGCGTTTCGTTGCAGAAGAGACGCGTAACGCCGTCTGGGCGGCGATTAAAGAATTACATTACTCCCCCAGCGCGGTTGCCCGCAGCCTGAAAGTCAATCACACCAAATCTATTGGCTTGCTGGCGACCAGTAGCGAGGCGGCTTATTTCGCTGAGATCATCGAGGCGGTTGAGAAAAATTGTTTCCAGAAAGGCTATACCCTTATTCTCGGTAACGCCTGGAATAACCTGGAAAAACAGCGCGCCTATCTGTCCATGATGGCGCAAAAACGTGTGGATGGCCTGCTGGTCATGTGTTCTGAATATCCGGAATCGTTACTCAGTATGCTGGAAGAGTATCGCCACATTCCCATGGTGGTCATGGACTGGGGCGAAGCAAAAGCCGATTTTACCGATACAGTCATCGATAATGCCTTTGCCGGCGGCTATATGGCTGGCCGTTACCTGATTGAACGCGGCCATCGCGAAATTGGCGTTATCCCAGGCCCCCTTGAGCGCAATACGGGCGCAGGCCGCCTGAGCGGGTTTATGAAAGCGATGGAAGAGGCCCATATCACCGTGCCGGAAAACTGGATCGTGCAGGGTGACTTTGAGCCGGAGTCCGGCTATCGCGCCATGCAACAGATCCTGACCCAGTCCTCTCGCCCGACCGCGGTGTTCTGCGGCGGCGATATTATGGCAATGGGCGCGTTGTGTGCGGCAGACGAAATGGGCCTGCGCGTGCCGCAGGATATTTCGGTGATCGGTTATGATAACGTGCGTAATTCGCGTTTCTTTACCCCTTCACTAACGACCATTCACCAGCCGAAAGACTCGCTGGGGGAAACCGCGTTTAACATGCTGCTTGACCGTATCGTGAACAAACGTGAAGAGTCACAGTCGATTGAAGTGCATCCGCGCCTGATTGAACGCCGCTCGGTTGCCGATGGTCCGTTCCGCGACTATCGCCGTTAATCCTGCCGGGAGCAGCTCACTCCTGCTCCCGCAGCCATTCCCTGTTCAGCGTTTCGCTGTCGCCCAGATAACTCAGTAACCAACTCAGCGCCGGTGAGGCATCATTCTGCTGCCAGGTCAGACAACAGGCGGCGTCCGGAAAGGGGTTTTCCAGTGCCAGCGCAACCCACTCACCGCGATCGATCCACGGGCGGGCGAAATGCGCAGGCACCATCCCAATACACAGTCCGGCTGACAAACAGGCCGCAGATGACTCCCAGTCCGGGGCGACAACCCGTTTCTGATTATCCAAAAGCCAGGTGATGCGTTTAGGCAGCGAGCGGGAAGTATCTTCGCGTACCAGTGAGGGCCAGTTGCGCAACGTATCATCACTGAGCGGTGATACCATTGTCGCCAGCGGATGATGGCGGGCAACCACGCATTTCCAGCTCAGCATGCCCATATCGCGGAAGGTATATCGGCCACCGACCGGAATCGCCTGGGTCGCACCGATAGCCAGTTCGACACGCCCGTCGGCCAGCGCATCCCACACGCCGTTAAACACCTCCTGGGAGACCAGCAGTTCGACATCGCTAAAATGGCGATAGAAATCGACAATCATCTGGCGCGTACGTTCCGGTTTGACGATGTTATCGACCGCGATAGATAACTGCCCCCGCCAGCCGTTGGCGATTTGCTGGCATTGTTGACGGGTGATCTGCATTTTTTTGATAACAGAACGCCCCTCTTTCAAAAACCACACGCCAGCCGGCGTCAACTCCACATCCCGGTGACGACGTTCAAACAACGGCACCGCCAGCCACTCTTCAAGCTGACGCACGGTATAGCTGACCGCAGAAGGCACGCGATGTAACTCCTGTGCCGCACCGCTAAAGCTGCCGTTTCGCGCCACGGCATCAACCACTTCGAGAGAATATTCTGACCACATAATCTGCCTGCAAAAATTTTGAAACCAATGTGCAAATATTAGCGTTTCACAAGCCGACTTGCACTCCTTAGACTCTGGAGCCCTGTTAACCTGCCATAAAAAAGAGATCTGCCATGCAACCTGGAAAAGGATTTTTAGTCTGGCTCGCGGGCTTAAGCGTACTGGGCTTTCTGGCCACCGATATGTACCTGCCAGCGTTCGCCGATATTCAGCAAGATTTAAATACCTCTGCCGCAGCGGTCAGCGCGACGCTGAGCCTTTTCCTTGCGGGCTTTGCCGTTGCTCAACTGGTCTGGGGGCCGCTGTCGGATCGCTATGGCCGTAAACCCATTTTGCTAAGCGGCCTGGCCATTTTCGCCGTCGGCTGCCTTGGTATGTTGTGGGTTCAGGATGCTGTCTGGTTGCTGGTGTTGCGTTTTGTCCAGGCGGTCGGGGTCTGTGCTGCTGCCGTGACCTGGCAGGCGCTGGTGACAGATCACTATCCGGCGCAGCGTACAAACCGTATTTTTGCCACCATCATGCCGCTGGTAGGGTTATCGCCTGCCCTTGCGCCGCTGCTTGGTAGCTGGATTCTGGCGCACTTCTCCTGGCAGGCCATCTTCGCCACATTGTTTTTCATCACCGTCATATTGATGCTTCCGGCACTGCGTCTGCGCCCTGGCGCGCAGAAACCGGCAACAACCGCTCAGCCGCTGACCTTCGCCGCGCTGTTGCGTGATAAAGCCTATCGTGGCAACGTGCTGATTTATGCCGCCTGCTCAGCCAGCTTTTTTGCCTGGCTTACCGGTTCACCGTTTATTCTTCATGAAATGGGCTACGGCCCGGCGATTATCGGCCTGAGTTATGTGCCGCAAACTATCGCCTTTCTGGTCGGGGGCTACGGCTGTCGCGCCGCATTGCAGAAATGGTCTGGTGCCCGTTTATTACCGTGGTTGCTGCTGGCCTTCGCATTGAGCGTTGCGGCAACCTGGGGCGTGGGGTTAATGCCTGGCGCCTCTCTGACCGCCCTGCTGATCCCTTTCTGTCTGATGGCGATGGCAAATGGCGCAATCTATCCGATTGTCGTAGCTCAGGCGTTGCGCCCCTTCCCGCAGGCTACCGGACGGGCTGCCGCCTTGCAGAATACACTGCAACTGGGGCTGTGTTTTATCGCAAGCCTGGTGGTATCGGCTCTGATTACCCATCCGCTGCTCGCCACCACCAGCGTGATGCTATCAACGGTCATTCTGGTCGCTTTTGGCTACCGAATGCAGCGCCAGGAAAGTGAGAGTTTTCATGCGGATGAAGCCAGTGAGTCGTCCTCGCACGCGTAATTTCATGAGCGACTATGTTACAGTCTAGTGATTAGCTTGCTAACAGTTTTCTGTTGTATCAGCGGATTTTGAGGCCTATACTCTTTTCCGGCTAGTTACAAATACGATAAATATTAGGTATTAACGGGAGCCGGAGTGCTCCCGTTTGTCCATGGAAGGCCTTTCTGGCAAGGGTCATCTCCCTTCCTCTGTTCTACGTCGGATATCAGCCTCACGGCGCAAACCGTGAGATTTCTCACATACCTCAAAAAGCGTCTACGCTCTTTTAAGGTTCTGATCACTTGCTGGTGGTGGAGAAGTTATGAGTTCATCGTGTATAGAAGAGGTTAGCGTACGGGATGATAACTGGTTCCGTATCGCAAACGAGTTGCTGAGCCGCGCCGGTATCCAGGTTAATGGACCGTCGGCATCTGATATTCAGGTTAAAAACCCTGATTTTTTTAAACGTGTTTTGCAGGAGGGGTCGCTCGGACTGGGAGAAAGTTATATGGACGGCTGGTGGGAATGTGACCGGCTGGATGTGTTTTTTACGAAAGTCTTGCGTGCCGGGTTGGAAAAACAGCTTCCGCGCCATTTGAAAGATACCCTTCGTATCGCCGGGGCAAGATTATTTAATCTGCAATCCAAAAAACGCGCATGGATCGTCGGGAAAGAGCATTACGACCTGGGTAACGATCTTTTTACCCGCATGCTGGACCCGCAGATGCAATACTCTTGCGCCTACTGGAAAGATGCTGAGCACCTTGAAGACGCGCAGATCGCAAAATTACGCCTGATTTGCGAAAAACTTCAGCTCAAGCCAGGGATGCGCGTGCTGGACATTGGCTGCGGTTGGGGCGGTCTGGCGCAATTTATGGCGCAAAACTACGCGGTCAGCGTCGTGGGTGTCACTATTTCTGCCGAGCAACAAAAACACGCGCAACAGCGTTGTCTGGGGCTGGATGTCGATATTCGCCTGCAGGATTATCGCGATCTGAATGATCAGTTCGACCGCATCGTCTCTGTCGGTATGTTCGAACATGTCGGACCTAAAAATTACGACACCTACTTTACCGTCGTTGATCGTAACCTCAAACCGGATGGTCTTTTCCTGCTGCATACCATTGGTTCACGGCGAACCGATCATAATGTGGATCCCTGGATTGACCGTTACATCTTCCCCAATGGCTGCCTTCCGTCAGTGCGGCAGATAGCGAATGCCAGTGAGTCCCATTTCGTGATGGAAGACTGGCACAATTTCGGCGCAGACTACGATAAAACCTTAATAGCCTGGTATGAACGATTCCTCGCCAGTTGGCCAGAAATCGCCGATAACTATTCCGAACGGTTTAAACGTATGTTCAGTTACTACCTGAACGCCTGCGCCGGCGCTTTCCGTGCGCGGGATATTCAACTCTGGCAGGTGGTATTCAGCCGGGGTATTGAACACGGACTTCGCGTAGCACGCTAACAGCCCACCCCGCTTTTGCGGGGTTTTTTCTTTCTGTCAGACCGTACAGCTTGTCAACCAACGCCCCGCCCTTTTCTGCTGGCAAAAAAAAGGAGAATACTTTTCATATTCTCCCTTATTAGCTCACTCTTTTTTCGCGGGATTATTCGTCGTTACTGACAACAGCGGCCGCGGCCTCTTTGGCCGCCAGAACGCGTTCAACCGTGTCGACAACCGCCTGCGTTTGCGGATCAATTTCGATGTTCACGCGATGACCCAATTTTTTATTGCCAAGCGTGGTGCGCTGCAACGTTTCCGGGATCAGATGCACGCAGAAACGGCTTGGCGTCACTTCGCCCACCGTCAGGCTGATGCCATCAATCCCAATAAAGCCTTTATAAAGGATGTATTTCATCAGCGCCGGATCCTGTACCTTGAACCAGATCTGACGGTTATTTTCGGAGGTCAGGATTTTAACGATTTCCGCGGTGGTCATAATATGGCCCGACATTAAATGCCCGCCAATTTCATCGCTGAATTTTGCCGCGCGCTCAACGTTTACCGCATCGCCGACCGCCAGCTCACCCAGATTGGTGATGCGCAGCGTCTCTTTCATCAAATCAAAACTGATATGGTTGCCATTAATCTCCGTGACCGTCAGGCAGCAACCGTTGTTTGCCACCGACGCCCCGGTTTCAAGCCCTTCCAGCATATGATCCGGTAGCTCGACGACGTGAGTTCGGAAATTGGGCTTATCATCGATGGACACCAGTTTTGCTGTGCCCTGTACAATACCAGTAAACATGCTAACCACTCCTGTATGTCATTTACGGCACCGCCGTTTTCTAAAACGCACAATAACAGGAGGAAAATCATGTTGCCAGCCTCGCAGGGCGCGATGATGGCAAGGGAGGTATAAAACCACACGATAATATCAATTCACCTTCTTACACAGCCAGATAGAGTGATAACCGCACTCCGGATCCTCAAACTGTACATCGACAACGATGAACCCGTGCTGTGCCAGGATCTTCCGGTATTCCTCGGGTGCGAGGCTCGCGTGATACAGCGGCTCGCCGGCGAATGTCCCCATCGCTGTGCCATTCGACGTACCGCTGGTAAACATTAATGCGCTTCCCGGGTGGCTAAGTGCTGCAAAAAGGGGAAACATGGCGCGTTGATCGTTCTGTGTCAGATGAAAAAAGCTGTCCCAGGCTATCAGACCATCAAAGGTCTCATCCATCGCCAGATGCCGCATGTCCCGATGGATCCAGCGTTGCGTCGGGAAATCCGCCTGCGCCTGTGCAATCATCGCCGCTGAACCGTCCACACCCGTGAGCGTAAAGCCGCTGCTAATAAAATACTCAGCAATGGGTTTTCCGTTTCCGCAGCCTATATCCAGAATATGCCCGCCCGGCCGGAGTAGCTGTATAAATTTGTCGAGCCATTTTTTTTCAAATAGCTGACGAGAGCGCTGCCTGGCGAACTCATCAGCATGCTTTTCGTAGAGCGAAAGTATTTGCTTCGCCGCGTCAGATTCCATGATGTTCAGCCTCTCTTGTTAATGTCAGACACACAGATAAGGGAACTGACGTACAGTACTCCCCTGCCAAAAACAGTGGGACTGATAACGTTCACTTATCGTTAACGTGGCAAAAATGTGCAACAAGCTGTAAGATTTGCCTGTAACTCTGATAATAGAATAAAGAAACAACCGCTTCGCGTTAACATCCCGGCACTAACGGGAGACGACGATACTTTTCGGGCACGCGTTACCGTACCCCGACGCTTTTTCGTGCTGGTTTTCCCCGGCGCCTTTCCTTTATTCACAACCGACCCGATGGGCATGATCGCCTGACTGGTTTACTCAAACTGAAAAGCAGGATGAACAAGGATTTGATCGCAATGCTTAACCCTATGCTGGATTTCTGACCATCCCCGCAGTGTCCCGGACCAGAAGACACATCTATATTTTTAATGAATTAAACATTCATCGCATATAACAACTATACCAAGGTGTTTTCAGTGCAGAAGTACTTTACAGAAGCGCGCCAGCTGCTAGCCCTGGCTATCCCGGTGATCCTCGCGCAGGTCGCCCAAACCGCAATGGGGTTCGTTGATACGGTTATGGCTGGCGGTTACAGCGCCACCGATATGGCCGCAGTCGCCATTGGGACTTCTATCTGGCTGCCCGCCATCCTTTTTGGTCATGGACTGTTGCTGGCACTGACCCCGACGGTGGCACAACTTAACGGCTCCGGTCGTCGCGAGCGTATTGCGCATCAGGTACGTCAGGGCTTCTGGCTGGCCGCTGCGGTGTCGATTCTGATAATGATCGTGTTGTGGAATGCCGGTTATATCATTCACGCCATGCATGACATCGATCCGCAACTGGCGGATAAAGCCGTGGGCTATTTGCGCGCCCTGCTATGGGGAGCGCCGGGCTACCTGTTCTTTCAGGTTGCACGTAATCAGTGCGAGGGGCTGGCGAAAACCAAACCCGGCATGGTGATGGGTTTCCTCGGCCTGCTGGTGAATATTCCCGTTAACTACATCTTTATTTATGGTCATTTCGGCATGCCGGAGCTGGGCGGTGTGGGTTGCGGCGTGGCAACGGCATCGGTCTACTGGGTGATGTTTGTCGCCATGCTCTCGTACGTTAAACGGGCGGGGTCCATGCGTGACATTCGCAATGAAACGCATTCTGGCAAACCGGATCTGAGCGTTCTGAAACGTCTGGTACAGCTTGGTCTGCCTATCGCGCTGGCGCTCTTTTTTGAAGTGACCCTGTTTGCTGTTGTCGCCCTGCTGGTATCGCCGCTGGGCATTGTGGATGTCGCAGGTCATCAGATCGCCCTGAATTTTAGTTCGCTGATGTTCGTGTTGCCGATGTCGCTTGCCGCCGCCGTCACAATCCGTGTCGGCTTTCGCCTGGGGCAAGGGTCCACGCTTGACGCGCAAACAGCCGCACATACCGGTCTTGGCGTGGGGGTGTGCATGGCGGTACTGACCGCTATATTTACCGTTGCGCTGCGTGAACATATCGCGCTGCTTTATAACGACAATCCTGAGGTCGTCACGCTGGCCTCGCAATTGATGCTACTGGCCGGTTTGTACCAGATTTCCGATTCGATTCAGGTTATCGGCAGCGGGATTCTGCGTGGTTATAAAGATACACGTTCTATCTTCTTTATTACGTTTACCGCCTACTGGGTACTGGGTTTACCTGCTGGTTATATACTGGCGTTAACCGACCTGGTGGTTGATCGGATGGGCCCGGCGGGATTCTGGATGGGCTTTATCATTGGGCTAACGTCGGCAGCTATTCTGATGATGCTCAGAATGCGTTTCCTGCAGCGTCAGCCGTCGTCCATCATTTTGCAGCGCGCGGCGCGTTAATATCGACGTAGCCGTCATCGGGCGGCTACGTTTTCTTGCCAGGCGACCGGTTTTCAATGCGCGAAGATATGCAAAACATCCTGGTGAAACGAGAGAGATTCAGCAAAAGGAGTGCCTGATGGCTGGCATTGTTGCGTTAGTTTACTTTGTTGTAGGTTGCGTGGCTTTCACGCGAAAAATCAAGCTTTTTACCATTGCCTCCACCCTGCTTCTGTTTGCCGCCTTGAAGATTATTGCCGTCAGCCAGCCAGTCACACTCGTCTTTATCGCGCTACTGGTCATCGCATTTGCGGTGTTGCTCGTCATGAAAAGTGAACGTGACAATAAAAGCGTCTTTTATTTCTCGCTTCCCTGCTGGCTGCTGATTGGCGCGGTTCTGATTCATCTGTTTTATCTCACCTGATTTTTTGTCACACAATTGCCTTGCGACAGCCCCGGCCGTCGCTTGCTTTTGTGCAGCATGAGGATCATTCTCAGGCTATATATCTCCCGCAGATTCCTGAATGCGTTAACCCTCCCCTTGAAGTCAATTGAGTATACGAAGGCACCGTTATGTCGATCCCTTTACTTGTTACGATTGAACTTGCATCAGAGCACCTTTCCCGGCTTGCCGCTGCGGGCTTTGAAATACACTATGCCCCCACAGCGTCGGACCGCGCGAAGGTTGTAGAACACGACGGCGAGCGCATCCGCGCCGTCCTCACCAACGGTTCAACCGGACTCAATGCCTCCGCGATAACGGCACTCCCGAAACTCGACATCATCTGCGCGCTGGGTGCCGGGTATGAAAATATCGATCTATCGGCTGCAAAAGCGCGAAATATCACCATCACCCATGGACCGGGGACCAATGATACCTCCGTCGCCGATCATGCGATGGCACTGCTGATGGCAATCGCGCGGGGAATTGTTCAATCTGATGCGGCGGCCAGGCGCGGTGAATGGGCAGCGTCCCGGCAATTGCGACCGATGGTCTCCGGCAAGAGATTGGGGATTTTAGGTCTGGGGAATATCGGTGAGCAGATAGCACGCCGCGGTTCTGCCGGTTTTGGTATGTCGGTGGCATATCACAGCCGTACACCGCGTGCCGATTCCGCCTGGCATTATCTCCCGTCGCCTGTCACACTCGCGCAGTGGGCAGACTTTCTGGTGATCGCCACTCCTGGCGGCGCTATGACCAGGCACCTCGTGGATGATACGGTGCTAAATGCGCTTGGGCCGGAGGGTTTTCTCATCAATATCGCCAGAGGCAGCGTGGTCGATACGGCTGCGCTCATTGATGCCCTGAAAAAGGGACGTATTGGCGGTGCCGCACTGGATGTTGTGGAGGGTGAGCCGAACGTCCCTGCAGAGCTAAGCGCACAGGAGAATGTGATTATCACTCCACACATTGCCGGGCGCTCACCTGAGGCGGCAGAAGCCACAATCAAGTTAGTGTTAGATAACCTGCAGGCCTATTTTACAGGTCAACCGGTGCTTACCCCTGTCCGTTAAGCGAAGGGCATGGTGCATTGCGGTTTTTTGCGCCATAAAATGCAGGCCAGAGGGAAGACGCAAAATCACGCACTGTGCGAATAATCGTCAAAGCAATGCTTCGGAAATGCATTCTGCTCAATCATTATCCTTTAACATCAGTGAAATATGCCGTTCATGTATAAAAGTTCCGCAGTCGGGCGCATTCCGGTAGAAAATAGCGATTTTCTTCTTGCCACATTACAAGGCTGCCGCTAATATTCGTCCCCGTTGTCAGGCACAACAATGCGTTCATAGCTCAGTTGGTTAGAGCACCACCTTGACATGGTGGGGGTCGTTGGTTCGAGTCCAATTGAACGCACCATCCTGCGTCCGTAGCTCAGTTGGTTAGAGCACCACCTTGACATGGTGGGGGTCGGTGGTTCGAGTCCACTCGGACGCACCATTCTCAGTAGTACTCCATTTTCTTCTTTCGTCTATCCAGTATTTCCATTTGCGCAACGTCAGCATTTACCGTTTCGCTTACCACGCATTCCCGTTGATTCACCTTTGAAAATGCAAATTATCCACAGCATAACGTCTTCTTTTAAAGATATACGCGAAAAAGCCCGCAATACACTATTACTGGATCGTCATTAGCCGCACTTTTTTTCCGGTTAACTGGAGATCCAAAATGCACCTGATCGTATTCTGCGACGGCACATGGAACACGCCAGATCAAATGGATAACGGAATTCCATCCCCCACCAACGTCGTAAAAATGCGTAATGCGCTGTCCGTCATACCTGAACAACAGGTTTATTACCACCCTGGTGTCGGCACCGATGGCGGATGGTGGAATCGAGTCGTCGGTGGAGGAACCGGTGAAGGACTCGATAATAACATTATGAGCGCCTATAACTGGCTGGCGCGCAATTACCAGCCAGATGCAACCATCTGGTTATTTGGATTCAGCCGTGGGGCCTATACCGTACGCAGCTTGTCCGGGATGATCTCCCGCTGTGGGTTACTGAATCCTGCAGGAATGAGTGAGAGCGATATCTGGTCTGCCGTCAGCGATATTTTTGCCCACTACCGCGACCCGAAAACAAAAGCCCCGGCATGGCCCTTACACAAAGATGGAACAGCTCTTCCTGTCCATTTTATCGGCGTCTGGGATACCGTCGGGGCGCTGGGCGTGCCGGATGATATGGTCATACTGAATCTTATCGACAACGCCAATAACTACCGTTTTCATGACACCGCGCTGAGCCACAATATCCGGCACGCCCGTCATGCAATTGCGATTGATGAAAAAAGGCAAAGTTTTATCCCCACGTTGTGGACCGATGTACCTGCCGATGCGGATGTTGTCCAGCTGTGGTTTCCCGGCGTCCATTCCGATGTCGGCGGCGGCTACTCACGTTGCGGCCTCTCCGACGGAGCGCTGGAGTGGATGATAGAAGAAGCGAAGGCGCTGGGTTTGCAGTTCCGGGACGATGTGCTGAAACAACTTAACCCCGACCCGCTCGACCAATTGCATGATTCTGTCACCGGCGTCTTCGCATCACTGAAAACCCGTCCACGTAATGTGCCCTGTTTTGAGTTACCCGCATCTCCCTTCCATGCGTCTGCTATGACTCGCCACACCTGCCCTTCTATCCTCCAGGGCATTTATTGGCCTGGCATTATCTTAAAAAAACCAGGCGAAGCCGCCACCCGGAAGATTTATGCCCGCGAGCACTGGAACGCCACCGGAATCTATCTGGAAGGTGGCGTGGCTTATCGTCTGAGCGCCACCGGTGAGTGGAAAGACAGCAGCATTATTTGTGGCCCACAGGGAACTAATGACGGGAAATTTCAGCCGGGTGAAGCGGTGCAAATGGCCGCCTCGCTGTTAGGAAAAGCCGAAGCGCTGTATCAAAAGCTGACACATAATCACCAGGCGGATTTCTGGTATACAAAGCGTGAAGAAGACGCGCCCTGGTTTGCACTGATGGGAATGATAGCCAATGACGTCTTACCCGAGTCCCCACCCCAAAACGCCACTAACTTTCTGCCTCATGAAGTGTTCCGCATTGGTTCAGAGTGTACTTTTACACCGCAAAAGAGCGGCTATTTGTATGCCTTTGCCAATGATGCCTGGCAGATGTATGGCAACAACAATGGCAGCGTGGAACTGACGGTAACGCGCATCTAGTTTTAGACGTCCTGGAGGCAAGCATGGCAAGGCAGATGCTGGCGGATATCGCTGCGGGTCTGACGTTAGGTGTTCTCACCGGACTTCTCACTGGGTTAACGACAGCCAGTGTGACGTCAACGGTATTAACTACGGTCCTGGCAGTGGCTACCGCCTTCTTTGGTCTTGCTGGCTCAACAAAACTGACGGAAGGTACGCTTAATCAGACACGAGTTATATCCTTTGCCGCCGCCATGATTGTCACACTACCCGGGAGTATTTGGGTACGCACTCATGACACCCTTTCTCCAACCTCGAGACAGCTTGCCTCCGAACTAGAATCGCTGGGTTTCGACACAACCCAGATCCAGCAGGTCGTCATGCGGATGAAATACGGGCTCGTGGCCGAGGGTGTAAAAATAACCGATATCCACAATCATACGGATTCGACCTTATTTGCCGACATTCCCGATTTTTGCAGCGACTTTGCCCGGCATCGCAACGAAACAGTTGATGCCCAAATGGCATGGCTGGCAAAACAAGGGTCAATCGGTCAGATGTGGGCAGAAAAGCTCAAACATGTGCCGTCAGAAAGGCGTGAACAAATAGGCCAGGCTGCGCTCTTTTATCTTTGCGGGGTCGATTAATGATGAGCAAATACCACTATTACACACTGCTGGCAGCGGTTACCCCAGTTTTTAGCCTTTTAGCGACAGTTCCAGCGAGCACCACTCAGCAAGTTCAACAATCGGTAATGTTGGTTCAGGCCAGATCCTGTAATGGCAGCACGCCAGCGCGCAATGGCACTGGTTTCGCCTGGCTCGATGCTAAACATGTGGTTACCGCCTGGCATGTGGTTGGGGGGTGCAGCAGCATTGAGCTCTGGTATGAAAATGCCCCAGGACAGCCGTTCGCAACGGCCAAACTGGCGCGGGTGCTGAAACGTAACGATCTGGCGCTATTAATCGTGAACGCCCCACCCACAAAAAGCAGTTTGTCACAAACCTCGCCGGGTAATCCGGATAGCGATTATCAGGCGCTGGGGTATGGGCTGGGAATGCTTTCCATCGGTGAACAGGATGTGCGAATGGGCGTCGCGGGCAGCTCGGTTCTGGGGCAATGGTTACCGATTGCAAACACCCAAAGCCTCTCCGGTACGGACATCGACACTCAGCAATCGGTGATCCGTTTTTCATCGCAACTGCTCCCCGGCATGTCCGGCGGGCCGGTTTATGATGATCAAGGCAGGGTTATTGCTATTGTTGCCGGAGGGCTGAAAAACGGGACGGTGCCCGCCAGTTGGGGATGGCCAGCCACTCTGCTCAATGACCTTGCGCAGTCAAACGAACCGCTAAATGGCAACGTGAGTCTCTCGAATAGCACTTATGCGTTTGTCACAAACCCGGCATCGAGTGTCACGGTTACCTGCGGCGGTCTGACGTTCAATAAAGGCAATACCGTAACGTTTGAGGAAGCGGCCAAAACTTCGGATGATGTGAACCGGCTTTACAGCACCGCCAGCGTATCCGCTGTACCGATCAATGTTCTGCAAGGCTTTCGTTTTCAACTGTGGACGCATCTGGAAAGTGGCGCCACTCTTGCCGTACCGGATGATGTGACGCTCGCGCAGCAGGGCAATGTCTGTGTGGCCGCGACGACGAACGGAACATTTGAACAGGTTATCTCCGCCAGCCCCGCAGCCAACCAGTATGAGGTCAATCAGGTTTCCATCGCCTTTGAACAGCAGATTATTACCCCCAAAATTTCTCCCAACCTCGGTAGCTATCCCGATCCGGTGTTAACAACCTGGGGCCCCCAGCAACGCTCTGACGGTCTTGTCGTTAACCGTAAGGCCTATTTTTTCGGCCGTCAGCAGTTGGGACCAGGGAGATTCAAAGCCACGCATCAGTTCGAAACATTGATGGCCCGCGACGGCACTTTCGTTGGGATTTCGACATTTAATAATGATGTGGAACAGTGTGTGAACCCTGTCGGGCAGTATGTTTTGTGTAATCGCAGCCAGCAGTATTTGCAACAGTGGGCGAAATTTGTCCTCGCAACACAGATGTCCACCTACCCGGTGCATTAATAAGAGACGGCAGGATTTTCCTGCCGTCAAATGCGCTATTTATTCCACCAGCGTCTGCATATCGATCACGAAGCGGTATTTCACATCGCTTTTCAGCAAACGTTCAAAGGCATCGTTGATCTGGTCCATGCGAATCACCTCTGAATCCGCCGTGATATTGTGCTTACCGCAGAAATCGAGCATCTCCTGCGTTTCGGCAATGCCGCCGATACACGAACCGGATACAGAACGACGCCCCAGAATCATCGGCAATGTGCTGACCGCCGGTTCAATATCGCCCAACAGACCAACGAACACCAGTGTGCCATCCAGTGTCAGTGTTGGCATATACGGATTGATATCATGGGCATAAGGTACGGTGTCGATAATCAGCTCAAACTGCCCTTTCACGGCGTCCATCTGTTGCGGATCGGTCGAGAGCACCACGTGTTGCGCACCCAGTTGCCGCGCATCCGCCTCTTTGTCCGGTGAGCGGGTGAACAATGTGACTTCCGCCCCCATCGCATGCGCCAGTTTCAGCGCCATATGCCCTAACCCGCCCAGACCAATGACGGCGACCTTGCTGCCAGCTTTTACGCCCCAACGACGCAGCGGCGACCAGGTGGTAATGCCCGCGCAAAGTAACGGCGCAACAGCCTGTACATCCAGGTTTTCCGGGATGCGCAACACGAAATCTTCACTACAAATAATAGAGCGAGAATAACCACCGTAGGTCGGCATGTGGTCATGGCGGTCAATGCCGTTGTACGTCTGAATGTTGCCCTCTTCGCAATATTGTTCAAGCCCCTGCTTACAGGAGGAACACTCACGGCAGGAGTCCACCATGCAACCGATCCCCACTAAATCTCCGGCCTTAAATTTACTCACGCCCGGACCTACGCGGGTGACGCGGCCGACGATCTCATGCCCCGGTACCAGAGGATACTGGCTAAACCCCCAGTCGTTGCGCGCCTGGTGTAAGTCTGAGTGGCACACGCCGCAATACAGAATATCGATAACCACATCATCCGCTCTGGGATCCCGACGCTCAAAATAGTGCGGAGCAAGGGGAGCTTTACTCGATTGTGCGGCATAGCCAAGTACTTTTATCGTCATCTTTATCACTCCGGGTTCTGACATAATTGACCAGGATTCGTCCTGAGACAGTACATACGTCCACGACGTCTGGTGTTTGAGTATCCATTGCCTGTATGTCTTGTGCTTTGCATTTTCTGTCATCCGGTAACGGGGAGACCGTGAGAACCGATACGCTCGTTCATGTTCACTTCATTTCGAGCAACTCCATGATTCTATTGATTGCGCAACAACCCCATCAGAATAATTTGAAGAAAAATCAATAAAAATGCAAAATCGAGCAATAACGAGCATGGAAGACTGACGCTAATTTCGTTGATGAGGACTCAATCATGAACCACGCTGTTCCCGACATCGCTTTTTTGCATGAGCTTGCTGATGCGGCAGACAAACAGACACTGCCGCGTTTTCGCTCGCAGTTAAATCTGCATGTAGACTCAAAACCGAAAGAGGGTTATCGCTTTGATCCTGTGACCGATGCAGACCGCGAAGCTGAACGCGCCATTCGCGCCATCATTGACGCCCGCTATCCTGACCATTCAATTATGGGCGAAGAATTCGGGATTACCGGAAGCGGGCCGTTGCAGTGGGTGCTGGACCCCGTTGACGGCACCCGGCCGTTCCTATGTGGTATTCCGGTATGGGGAACGCTCATTGGCCTGACCGTTGAAGGCCATGGGCATCTGGGTATGATGAGCCAACCGTTTACCGGTGAACGTTTTTGGGCAGATGGCAGGCAGGCCTGGCGCAGTGGTCCACAGGGAACCGCTCCACTGAACACCCGAAAAGGACTCTCTGTGGATCAGGCAATTTTGCATATCACCTCGCCTGAGCCTGTTTCCCGTTTCCCGGAAGTTAATTTTGCTGCGCTGGATGATGCCGCGCTCATGACACGTTACGGCGGGGAGTGCTATGCCATGGCGATGCTGGCTACCGGACAGATTGATCTCTGTCTGGAATATTCCCTGCAACCCTATGATATTGTGGCGTTAATCCCCATTATTGAGCAGGCAGGCGGCGTTGTAAGCACTTTAAGCGGTGGTCGTCCTGAGGCGGGCGGGCATATTCTGGCGGCGGGCTGTCCGGAGGTTCATGCTCACGCGCTGAAACTGCTCCATAGCTAAATCGGTTAAGCTGTGGTCATCGTATGCCGAACGCCCGAGTGTTTGTTACAGTTTTGTTAGCATAACTCGATAATCGCATTATCCGTATCCCTTGCTGAACCTTTGCCTTTTTGTGGGCAAAGGTTTTAGTTTCACGTCAACAAGGCAAATTCAATTTTGTGATAACTTAACACGTTGATAACACTTCGTTGTGAAACTGCCCAGATGATTTTTGAAACAGCGTTTTCATTTTCCTTTTGCCCGATTTTCATCGTATAATGGCATTCTATTCACTCTTGAATGGTTTCAGCTCATTGAACTGTAAAACTCAACCATTACATTATGACTTTCCCGGCTGGGCTGAAACACAGGCACACATTACTCTGCACGCTTTTTTGATGTCACCTATCCTTAGGCTGTGGCATCGCAACTTTCGCAACACAGGTTTGACTCCGAAGCTTCGTACTAACCGGAGCGTGATTTCCATATCCTTCTCAACTTAAAGACTAAGACTGTCATGAAAAAGACCAAAATTGTTTGCACCATCGGTCCGAAAACCGAATCCGAAGAGATGTTAGCAAAAATGCTGGACGCAGGAATGAACGTAATGCGTCTGAACTTCTCTCACGGTGACTATGCTGAGCACGGCCAGCGCATCCAGAACTTGCGCAACGTAATGAGCAAAACCGGTAAAAAAGCGGCGATTCTGCTGGACACTAAAGGTCCGGAAATCCGCACAATCAAACTCGAAGGCGGTAATGATGTTTCGCTGAAAGCGGGCCAGACTTTCACCTTCACCACCGACAAAACGGTTATCGGCAACACGGAAACCGTTGCAGTAACCTACGAAGGTTTCACCAGCGATCTGCAGGTTGGTAACACGGTACTGGTTGACGACGGCCTGATCGGCATGGAAGTCACCGCCATCGAAGGCAACAAAGTCATCTGTAAAGTACTGAACAACGGTGACCTGGGCGAAAACAAAGGCGTTAACCTGCCAGGCGTTTCCATCGCTCTGCCAGCGCTGGCTGAAAAAGATAAACAAGACCTGATCTTCGGTTGCGAACAAGGCGTTGACTTTGTTGCTGCCTCTTTCATTCGTAAGCGTTCTGATGTGGAAGAAATTCGTCAGCACCTGAAAGCGCACGGCGGCGAGAACATCCAGATCATCTCCAAAATCGAAAACCAGGAAGGCCTGAATAACTTCGACGAAATCCTCGAAGCTTCTGACGGCATCATGGTTGCGCGTGGTGACCTGGGCGTAGAAATTCCGGTTGAAGAAGTGATCTTCGCGCAGAAGATGATGATCGAGAAATGTATCCGCGCGCGTAAAGTGGTTATCACCGCGACCCAGATGCTGGACTCTATGATCAAGAACCCGCGTCCGACCCGTGCGGAAGCAGGCGACGTGGCGAACGCCATCCTCGACGGCACCGACGCAGTCATGCTGTCTGGTGAATCCGCAAAAGGTAAGTACCCGCTGGAAGCTGTGACCATCATGGCGACCATCTGCGAACGTACCGATCGCGTCATGACCAGCCGTCTGGATTTCAACAACGACAGCCGTAAACTGCGTATCACCGAAGCGGTGTGCCGTGGTGCGGTTGAAACGGCTGAAAAACTGGATGCTCCGCTGATCGTGGTTGCAACCCAGGGCGGTAAATCTGCACGTGCAGTACGTAAATACTTCCCGGATGCCACCATCCTGGCGCTGACCACTAACGAAACCACCGCACGTCAGTTGGTACTGAGCAAAGGCGTTGTCGCGCAACTGGTTGAAGAAATCGCCTCTACTGATGATTTCTACCGCCTGGGCAAAGAGCTGGCCGTACAGAGCGGTCTGGCGCAGAAAGGTGATGTTGTGGTCATGGTTTCCGGCGCACTGGTCTCCAGCGGCACCACCAACACGGCATCTGTACACGTCCTGTAATAATACCTGGACGAATATTCGTGTTTAAAAAAGCGCCTTCGGGCGCTTTTTTTATATATCAGAAGTCACCCCGAATAAAAAAGCAAATCGGATTTCACTATTTAAACTGCTTATTATCTAAGATGAATCCGATGGAAGCTTGCTGTTTTATCACACTTTTTTTAACGTTTTATTCAAAGTCGGTGTTTCTTTGAGCGAACGATCAAATTTAAGTGGATTCCCATCAAAAAAATATTCTCAACATAAAAAACTTTGTGTAATACTTGTAACGCTACATGGAGATTAACTCAATCTAGAGGGTATTAATAATGAAAGCTACTAAACTGGTACTGGGCGCGGTAATCCTGGGTTCTACTCTGCTGGCAGGTTGCTCCAGCAACGCTAAAATCGATCAGCTGTCTTCTGACGTTCAGACTCTGAACGCTAAAGTTGACCAGCTGAGCAACGACGTGAACGCAATCCGTTCCGACGTTCAGGCTGCTAAAGACGACGCAGCTCGCGCTAACCAGCGTCTGGATAACCAGGCTCATTCTTACCGTAAGTAAGAGTACCTGTGATGAAATGGCGCACATTGTGCGCCATTTTTTTTGTCTGCGATTTACCCTTCCCTGTTTTACTGCGTCACGGTCTTCCCGCTTTCTTCCGTATTTACATCTGCGCTGGCATCACGATTCTGTGCCGACACAACGCTTTCCGTTGTTACCTTGCCGCTTTTGTTCGCCGGAATGGCGACGGGATAACCCGCACGCCGGTATAACGCTTTGTCTATCAGCGTCCTGTCACCACCGCCCTGCTCGATAGTACTCGCCAGGTTTGCCGAGAACGAGATAGGCAGCGTCTGCGTATTATCCCCGACGTTCTGCGACAGAGGTCGGTGTACCTCGATATAGTGGCGTCCATCGGGTTCTACGGCATATTTGACCGGCTCGTTAAGGATGGTGACCCGCGTACCGGTATTCACCTGTGAGAACAGTGACTGAATATCCGCAGCGTTCATCCGCATGCACCCTGAACTGACACGCAGCCCTACGCTGTCAGGCGCGCTGGTGCCATGGATGAGGTATTCGCCGTTGCCTATTCCCAGACGCAGCGCATAGCGTCCCAGCGGGTTATTTGGCCCGGCGGGAACCACAGCGGGTAATTCAATGCCTTGCGCCAGTGAACGCGCGCGGATGCCTGCGGTAGGCGTCCAGGTCGGGTTGGGGATCTTCTGGCTGATACGGGTGGTTGTAACCGGCGTTTCAAGCCCCTGCTGACCAATCCCCAGCGGGAAGACCTGAACGATATCTTTACCGGGGGGATAATAGTAAAGCCGCAATTCAGCAAGGTTAACGACGATCCCGTCCCGTGGCGTATCTGGCAGCAGCATTTGCGACGGAATAGTGACGACCGTACCCGCTCTGGGTACCGGTGCGATAGTGTTGTTTGCTTCGATAATCAGCATTGCCGCCGTATCAAAGTGCCGGGCAATGGCCTGCAGGTTTTTATCGCTCTCCTGAACGGTATAAGTCTGGTTTTGACCGATAAGACGACTTCCGGCCGGAGGGAGCGGATAATCCACAGCCCAGGCCATCTGGATAGCGCTAAAAGCGCCAATAAGAGACAATGTTATAGTAGACGCGCGTTTCATACTGGATGTCCTGTATCACGGCAGAGGCCGAAAGCTGAATAACCAACGAGGCGCGGATGCACCTCGCGTAACAGGATGAAAGCTGTCTATTTAGTTTAGCTAATGTTGGCGGCTTTGGAGCGAATTGCGCGAATCATCGCTTCCAGCCCCTGGGAACGTGACGGAGTAAGATGTTGAGTCAAAGACATCTTTTCAAACCACGGGCGCACATCGAACGCCAGGATGTCCTGCGCGGTCATCTGCTGGTAAAGAATGAACACAATGGCAATAAGCCCTTTGACGATGGCTGCATCGCTATCGCCAGCCAGCTCAATCACGCCTTCGTTATTACGGTGCATGATAATCCAGACCTGGCTCTGGCAACCCTGAATAATGTTTTCCGGATTGTGCGCCTCGTCGCTGAGCGCAGGCAACCGCTGCCCCAGCTCAATGATGTACAGATACTTCTCTTCCCAGTTGGCACAGCGCCCAAAATTGCGCAGTAGTTTGTCTCTGTCGGGTAAAACGGCCATGTATGCCTCTCTGTTAGCCCAGCAACTGATGAATACGTTTCAGGCCAGCCACCAGACGATCCACCTCTTCTTGCGTGTTATACATCACCAGTGACGCACGACACATTGCCGGAACATTATAAAAAGCCATCAGCGGCATGGCGCAATGATGCCCTGTTCGCACGGCCACACCATAATTATCAAGGAAGCTCCCCACATCATAGGCATGATGTTTGCCGAGGTTAAAGGCAATGACCCCCAGACGATCCTGCGGGCCATAGAGCGTTAAATCGGGCACATCCGCCAGCGCATTCAGGGCATAGCGCATTAGCGTCTGTTCATAGTGAGCAATCGCGTCCAGCCCAAGGCCGCTGACATAATCGAGAGCGGCCCCCAGACCAATAATTCCCCCGGTATTGGGTGTACCCGCTTCGAAACGCCACGGCGCTTTGGCATAGGTTGTCCCTTCGGTCAGACTCACGGTGGCAATCATAGAGCCGCCCCCTTCCCACGGCGGCATGGCCTGTAAGATGTCCTCTTTGACATACAGCACGCCGATCCCCGTCGGACCGTAGATCTTATGGCCTGAGAAAACGTAGAAATCACAATCCAGCGCCTGCACATCGACCGTGTGATGCATGATGGCCTGCGCGCCATCAATCAGCACTTTCGTGCCATGTTGATGGGCCAGCGCTATCATTTCCGCTACCGGATTTTCGGTTCCCAATACATTGGAGACCTGTGTGACCGCCAGGAGTCGCGTACGCGCATCAAACAAGCCAGGCAGCGCCTCAAGTTGTAATGTTCCGTCGATATTGAGCGGTATGACGCGCAGCTCAGCACCGACGCGCTCACACAGCATCTGCCACGGCACGATATTCGCGTGATGCTCCATGGCGCTGATGATGATATTGTCGCCCGCCCGCACCTGACTGTTGCCCCAACTGTTGGCTACCAGATTGATGCCTTCGGTGGTACCACGCACGAAAACCAACTCTTCTGGTAGCCGGGCGTTCAGAAAACCGGCGACTTGGGTGCGAACCTGTTCCATGCGCTGCGTGGCTTCGGCACTCAGGGTATGGATCCCCCGGTGCACCGCCGCATAGCCGTGGCGAAAAAACTCCGCTTCGGCATCAATAACCTGATTCGGTTTTTGCGCGCTGGCTGCACTGTCCAGATACGCCAGCGGCACCCCGTTAACTTCACGCGTCAGGACCGGGAAATCGGCGCGTACGCTGTGAACGGAAAAACTCATGCTAAGCCTCCCGCAAGGCGTTGGCCAATGCGCGCCAGCACCTGCTGCCTGAGCGCTTCGTCGCTGATCGCTTCGGTGAGCTCAGCGGCGAAGGCGTAAATGATCATCTTCTGTGCCGCCTGCTGATCAATGCCACGCGAGCGCAGGTAAAACATCTGTTCATCGTCAATACGACCGACCGTCGCACCGTGGCTACATTTCACGTCATCAGCATAGATTTCCAGCTGCGGTTTGGTGTCCACCTCAGCCAGTCGTCCCAGCAACAGGTTGTTGTTGGTCATCTGTCCATCAGTTTTGATGGCGTGTTGCGCAACGTTGATCAGCCCGTTGAACACCGCACGACCTTTGTCGCTGACAATGGTTTTGTGCAACTGGCGGCTGTTGCAATAACCTTTATTGTGCTCAAGCCAGGTGCGGGTATCACACACTTCTGATTTCACCGGCATCGCCAGGCTGTTCATGCGCAGCGTGGTATTTTCACCGTTGAGTTGAGTACTGGTATTGTGGCGTAACACCGCGCCGCCCAGCAGGAAGCTATGACTGTGCGCCGCTGCATCCGCGCCAAGACGCATGTCGTTATGCGCAAAGTGGTAGCTTTCCGGGTTTTCAAAGGCCAGTTTGACATGATGCAGTTGGGCATTCGCCGCCACGTCCATGGTCAGCCGCGCGCCGGTGAAATGGCGATGCGTATTCAGGCTGACATAATGCTCGTAGACTGTCGCTTCGGCCCCTTCGGCCAGTGAGATATGGTGGCGGTAATGAGCGGTGTTCATCTCAGACCCGCCCAGCCCCTGGGTGATATGCATCAGCAGAAGCGGCCTGGTCGCCCGCTGATTACGACCGACGCTAATATGAGTGATGCTTTGCGCCAGGCTTTCTGTTAAGTGTAAAAACACCTCCGGCTGCACCGGGGCCTGCAAAGTCTGACGGTCATCGTTAATGGTCACAGTGAAGCCAGAACCGGCAATATCGTCACTGAGCGTCGCGTTGTAATACCCATCCATAAACACCAGTCGTAGTGCATCAACCGGCAATGCGAGAGCATCACACTCTTGTGCGCTCAACGCACCCGCCGTGCTGACAAACTGGCTATTTAGCAAACCGTCGAGCGGTGTATATTTCCAGTTTTCGTGTTTGCGCGTCGGCAGCCCTAAACGCAGCATTTGTTGCAGATGCTGTTGCGCCTGCTCTGAACGTGCCCCACCCTGTTGCTCAAACAGATGATGCCACTGTTGCAGCGCGTTACTGCTGTTCTGTAAGCCAGCCATAACCTTGCTCCTCCAGTTGCTTAACCAGTGTGAAATCACCGGATTTCACAATGCGCCCCTGATACAGCACGTGGACATAGTCCGGCTTGATGTAATCCAGGATCCGCTGATAGTGCGTCACAATAATGAAAGAGCGCTTATCATCACGCAGCGCGTTAACGCCATCGGCAACGATTTTTAGCGCGTCAATATCAAGCCCGGAATCGGTTTCATCGAGGATGCACAAATCAGGCTCCAGCACCGCCATCTGCAGAATATCGTTACGCTTCTTCTCGCCACCGGAGAAACCAACGTTAACCGAGCGCGTCAGCAGGTCTTCCGGCATTTTGAGCAACTTGATTTTGTCTTCCATCAGGTCCTGGAAATCAAAGCGGTCCAGCTCGTCCTGCTCACGGTATTTGCGCACGGCGTTAAGCGCCGTTTGCAGGAAGAATTGATTACTGACGCCAGGAATTTCTACCGGATACTGGAAGGCCATAAACACCCCTTCTCCGGCGCGATCTTCCGGGGAGAGCTCCAGTAAATTCTTACCTTTGTACTCGACGCTGCCGCCGGTAACTTCATAATCTTCACGTCCTGCCAGCGTTGCGGATAGCGTACTTTTGCCGGAACCGTTGGGTCCCATAATCGCGTGCACTTCCCCCGGACGCACATCCAGGCTCAGGCCACGCAGAATCTCTTTATCTTCAACGCTTACCTGCAGGTCTTTAATACTTAACATGTGTATTCCTTAATTCTTAACCGACGCTGTGTTCAAGACTAATAGCCAGCAATTTTTGTGCTTCAACGGCAAACTCCAGCGGCAACTCGGAGAACACGTCTTTACAGAATCCATTGACGATCATTGAAATGGCATCATCTTCGCTGATACCGCGCTGCAGGCAGTAGAACAGTTGATCTTCCCCAATGCGTGAAGTGGTGGCTTCATGCTCCAGTTGCGCACTGTTATTGCGACACTCCACATACGGGAAAGTATGCGCCCCGCAATCCGGGCCAATCAGCATAGAGTCGCACTGGGTGAAGTTACGGGCGTTGGTGGCGCTCGGCATAATCTTCACCAACCCGCGATAGCTGTTCTGGCTATGACCCGCAGAGATCCCTTTCGAGATAATGGTCGATTTGGTGTTTTTGCCGATGTGAATCATCTTGGTGCCCGTATCCGCCTGCTGGTGGCCACTGGTGAGTGCCACGGAGAAGAACTCACCGATGGAGTTATCGCCGCGCAGGATGCAACTCGGGTATTTCCAGGTGATGGCTGAACCGGTCTCCGACTGTGTCCAGGACATTTTGCTGTTCTCGCCTTCGCACAGCGCACGCTTGGTCACGAAGTTGAGGATACCGCCAGTGTTGTTATCGCCGGGGAACCAGTTCTGCACAGTAGAATATTTCACTTCCGCATCTTTATGGATGATGACTTCTACCACGGCCGCATGAAGCTGGTAACTGTCGCGCACGGGTGCGGAGCAACCTTCGATATAGCTAACATAGCTGCCTTCATCCGCGATCAGAATGGTGCGTTCGAACTGCCCGGTTTTTTCGGCATTGATGCGGAAATAGGTCGACAATTCCATCGGGCAGCGTACCCCTTTCGGGATGTAGATAAACGTACCGTCAGAGGCGACCGCCGCATTCAACGCTGCAAAGAAGTTATCATTGGAGGGCACGACGGTACCCAGGTATTTTTTCACCAGCTCAGGATGGTCATGTATGGCCTCACCAAACGAGCAAAAAATAATACCCTGTTCGGAGAGTTTTTCCCGGTAGGTGGTGGCAACAGAGACGGAGTCAAAAATGGCATCGACCGCCACTTCGCGCCCTTCACGGACCGGCACACCCAGTTGGTTGAATGCCGCTTCCACTTCATCCGTCAGGAAAGAATTTGCGCCAGTTTGCTGAACGGCCCCTGGCTGCGAGGCACAGGTATCATCACAACTTCCGCAGGAAGGCGCGGAATAGTAGCTGTAATCCTGATAATCGAGTTTCGCGTAATGGGCTTTCAGCCAGTGCGGCTCTTCCATCTCGAGCCAGGCGCGAAATGCGCTCAGGCGAAACTCCAGCATCCATTCAGGCTCGTTACGTTTGGCTGAGATCGCCCGCACGACATCTTCATTAATGCCTTTCGCCAGTTCGTCAGTGGTTAGCCGGGTAAAAAAACCCTCTTTATAATTGAGGTTCCCGGTCCAGGTTTTGACATCATCTGTTGCTTCAGTATTACGAGACATAGTACCGCCTATACCCCAAAGCTTTCGCCACAGCCACATTCATTCTGGGCTTTCGGGTTATGAAATTTGAATAACTGGTTTAAACCTTCGCGCACATAGTCCACTTCGGTGCCGTCAATAAATGGCATCGCCGCGAGCGGCACGTAGAGTCGTGCACCCTCACATTCAAAAAGCAGGTCGTCTTTATCCGGCTGCGTGACGGTGTCCATCACATAACCAAAACCTGCGCATCCTGTCTTTTTAATGCCCAGCCGGACACCCAGCAGGTCAGGTTGCTTACGGGTTAATCCGCGAATATGTTCTGCGGCGGCGGGTGTCATCGTTAGCCCACGCCAGGAAAAGTCTGCCGGGTCGAACGTCTCTGATTGCAATTCCATAGTTCTACCTCACATCATAAATCATGAAGGACATAACACTATGTTAGTGATAATGATTATCACTTCAACCTCTATTCCGAAGGGTTATTCGTGTACTGCCCGTTTTTTAAGCTCATGGTATAAGCATAGACTCTGTGTGAAGGCTTTACAGATAAGTGAAAAATTGTTTAATGATTTGATAAATAATAGCTATTTTCAGCAGCAAGGAAGGCGCGTCTGCGTCACTAAAAGATGTATAGGTAATACCTATTTTTGAGATAGGGAGCTAAAAAAGGGATCTTCGAAAACTTTTCCTGATATCAGAAAGTTAACTGCATCACAAAACGGATTATCAACGAGATACGGCACATTTAACCGCCAGCAGAACAAATGCTCATTACCTACTTCGGGAAAAAAGATGGGTCGATATGCCCCATTTCTCTACGGTGAGTCCTTTGTCCGGGCAGGCCAGAACTGAATAAGCGCCATTTAAATGCGCATACCGCTCAAAATGGTCGGCATTATTCCCCACCAGGGTATTGATAACTGACTGGATAACGTGCCCGTGGGAAACAACGCACACATTGCCTTGCCGGGCTGACAAGTCTGACAGCGCGCCAAGGACTCTTTGGGTGGCATCCTGTAGTGCTTCCCCATTTTGCGGCCCGATAGCCAAACTGCCGGAAAGCATCGCCTCAGCCTGTGCGCGCTCTTTCTCTGTCAGTTCGCTAATGCGTTTGCCTTCTAACTCGCCGAAATGACGTTCGACAAGGGCAGGATTGAGATGCAACGGGCAATCTAAGTGCGAGGCAATTTGCCTGGCTGCGGTCACTGAACGGCCCAAAGGCGAAGCGATGATAGAGGTAATGGATTTGTCTGTCAGATCCCGACACAGTGCAGAGATCTGCCTGATACCGACCTCTGTAACCGGGCTATCAAGGTGCCCCTGAATTCTGTTTTCAACATTCCAGACGGTTTCGCCGTGGCGGACCAGATAGATTTTCATCACGCACCATAAAAAGTGAGGGTTGGGAAAACGACGTTATTTAATCAATGCTCGCTGTTAGTGCAGCAAATATGATACTCAGCAAGTTTTTTTAAAGCCGCTGTTGTTTTACACAGCAAAACAGCACCGGGACGGCGCGCCAGATAGCAAAATCAGACGCAGAATAGTGATGCGCCGACTACAGGTCAACGGTTTGCCCTTCCGTCTTGCGAAATGACAAGACACAGTTATGCATAGTTTTCATACGCGAAATGAATGCATTACGCAGGTCTTATAATATAAGATGCCCGAACAGTATCTCTACCCAAAGTGGCCGTCATCATGCGTTGGTTCCTGGGCATTCTTGCCATTGTCATTATCTTTGCTGTCCTTGTTATCCGCTCCCGATTAAAAGATACCGATGACGACTATTAATAATCCTCGCTCTGGCAGCAAAAAAGTGGACTCGGGAGCCTGCCTGGACAGTGCAATAAGGCCCGTTAAACACAGGCCTTAATGCTATTCAGGATTGCAGCGTTGCCAGCCGGGCGGCAAAACCGACAAAAATAAGACCAATTAATGAGTTGCCGAGTTTTGCGAGACGTTTTTTCGTTTTCACAAACTGTGTCACATAGGTCCCGGAGATAATCAGGAAGCTGAAATAACAGACGCTAATTAATTCCAGCGTACTGGCCAGGATAAAGAACGCCATTCCCGTGTTGGTATAATGGATGTCGATAAACTGCACAAAAAACGACACATAAAACAAAATCGCTTTCGGGTTGGTCAGGCTCAGTACCAGCGAACGCTTGAAGATATCGCCCTTATGTACCTCATGCTCACTCACGCTTTTGCCCTTACGAGAAAGCGCACTGTAGAGCATTTTCACCCCCAGCCAGAGCAGGTAAAACGCGCCAAGATAGCGGACCAGATTGAACAATACTGGCGTTGTTTTGATAAGCGTTGCCACCCCCATATAGGCGAGGAACATCAACACCGCATCGCCGATAAACACGCCCGCAGCAGCGACATAGCCATTTTTCAGCCCACCCGCCACGCTGGTTTTGAGCACAAAGAAGGTGTTCGGACCAGGCACTAAGATAATGAAAATCGCCCCAATAAAATAAGACCAAAAACTGATAACACCATATTCGGCAAACACTTTGCCTCCTGCAAATACCGTTAAAGCCGATGAGCGGCCTATGCTACAAGAGCCGACAGAGAAACTAAAGCGCAGGAAGACACAAAAGGCCCGCCGAAGCGGGCATAAATACTCCGTTAATGGTGAAGCATCTCATCAACAATCCGATCTTTTTTAAGCTGATAAGGGTAATAAGTTGGCCAGTTGTCCATCTCTTTTAGCAGCGCCTCCTGAGAGGTATTACCCATAAAGATATGGAAATGCGTGGAAGTGCGCGGTGCAATAATGTGATCGCTAAATTGCACAAACTTTGGGGCCTTACTGCTGGCATCTTTACATTCGAATAGATAACGCACGCCCTTCTTACCGGAGGTATACATCAGGATTTTATGCCCGGCGTAATCATATTTACAGGCACTCACCTTGTCGCCGACATGGAATTCCATCACCCCATTTTCAATACCGATTGTATCGATGTCGGTGACATATCCCTTGCGGTAGTACGCTTTCAGTTCATCGAACGATTTACTCTTGTCTTTCTCTGCCTTTTTCCGCAACACCGGATCCAGATCGCCGCTTTGCAGGTAAGGATAGAGAGACTGCCACATACCGTCCCAGTCGGTCAGCTTTCTGTCTCTGACATCGCTATCGTTAAATTCACCGTTCGCCGCTTTTTCCTCTACTTCACTCAACGGTTTCCCGTGCGAATGGTGATCATGAGAAAAGGCAGTAGCGCTTACTAAAAGCGTCCCCAGAACTATCGTTGTTTTTGCAAAATGGCTAACCAAAATCCGTCCCTCGGTTTACGAAAATATGTTATGCTATGTTATAACATAACATTATTCAAGATGTAAAATTTCCCTGTTAACGTTACGTGCTGCCTCCTGCTTATCGGATGGAAATTTCGCCATTGCCTGCTATAAAGCAATGGTCAGGTTTTAACCACTTCGTCATCACTTCTGAGGTTCTTTTATCATGTCGATAGCCAAAGCACACAGCTTAAAGCAAGTTTATCAAATGCTTAACTCAGGGAAGTACAGTGAAATCGAACTGGCGTTCGATGTTGACGCGGATGCGTTTTTCCAGCTCTCAACCGAATATTGTGACGACGGCGCGAAAATTACCCGTCATGAAAATCACTTCGTCATTAAGCTCAAAAAAGTGGCGATTCCGGAGCTCGATTAATACGCCATCGAAGCGAAAACTTAACGTTTCGTGAAAGGCGCAGTGCACCGCTCCGTAAGCAATATCGGCAGGTCCACCGTGGATGGATGGGGTTGATATCGCCTTTTGTCAGGAGAAAAAAACTGGCGGAGTCCGTTCTTGCGAGCCAGTAACTGGCCGGCTGTGCGCCGACCTGGGGCAGGAATTACAGGTAAAGCGAAGCTTCTCCTGGCGGGCGGGTTTTGAAGCGACGATGGATCCACAGATACTGTTCCGGCGCGCGCAGAATCTCACGTTCAATGACTTTATTGATATAGCTTGCGGCTTCGTGTTCATCTTTCGCCGGGTAATCGGTCATCGCCTTGCCGATATGCAGCGAATAACCTGAGCGATCCGCCTTACGCACCATGGTCACCGTCAACATTGAAGCTCCGGAAAGACGGGACAACACATAAGTGCCGTTGGTGGTTGCCGCGTTTTCAACTGAGAAAAATGGCGCGAAGGTGCTGCCCTTGCTGCCGTAATCCTGATCGGGGGCAAACCAGACGGCCTCGCCTTTTTTCAGTTCGCTCACCAGACCTTTCAGATTACGTCTGTCGATCATCGATTTATTGGAACGCATACGGCCTCGCGTCTGCACCCACTCCATCAATTCACTATTATGCGGACGGTAGGTCGCCATCATCGGCTGACACAGCCCCATCACGCGACCACCGAGCTCCAGCGACATAAAATGGACACCGACGACCATCACGCCACGCTGGCTTGCCTGTGCGGCAACAAGGTTCTGGTAACCTTCTACGTCGAACCAGCGGCGCACCCGGCTATCAGACCAGAACCAGGCCATACCGGTTTCAAATAGCGCCATGCCGAGCGACATGAAGTTTTTCTCAATCATTGCTTCGCGGAGTTCATCGCTCATATTTGGAAAGCAAAGTTCCAGATTGCGGCGGGCAATACGTTCGCGACGTTTAAGAAAAGGACGGGCTAATTTCCCGAGGGTTTCTCCCAAACGGGAGAGAAGAGGATAAGGCAGTTGAACGAGCAACCAAAGCAGGCCAAGCCCTGCCCATGTGCCCCAGTGGCGTGGATGTAAAAACGCCCTTTTAAACGATGAATGCATTATTGTTACCTGTAAGCCTGTAGGGAGTAGCGCTTAAGGAAACAACGAATCACTTCATTAGGTCTTTATGCGTTACAAAGTCTGGCTTCGACAGCCATCGAAGCGGTTTTCAAACCCGCCCAATATAGCACGAATGGACAAGTCTGAATGTGAAAATGGATGAAGAAAATATGAATTTTTGCGACAGGTTTCCCTGTCGCAAATTTATCTCAGATGACCGCGGTGGTGAGGCGCGAAGTGCAGCATAATTTATCCTGCTCATCGTAAATATCAATTTGCCATACCTGATGGCGGCCACCGGTATGCAGTGCACGACAGACGCCACGCACACGCCCGCTCCGTGCGGAACGAATATGGTTGGCATTAACCTCAAGCCCAACCACTTTCTTCTCGCCTTCGGTACATAAATATCCGGCAACAGAACCCAGCGACTCCGCCAGTACCACAGAAGCGCCACCATGCAGCAAACCAAACGGCTGATGCGTGCGGCTATCAACCGGCATTGTTGCTTCAAGCGAGTCGTCATGAATTGCAATAAAACGGATATCGAGCAGTCCTACCATATTGCCCTCGCCCATCGCATTGAGCGCGTCAAGGGTTACCTCACGTTTCCAGATCATCCTATTATCTCCAGTAGCGCCTGCAACGGATGGCGTACGCCATTTCCCTCCACGCGTTTCACCTGGCTGCGACAGGAGTAGCCTGTCGCCAGGCAGCGGCTACGCGGTAAACGTTGCAGCGCCTGATGCCAGGACAACTCGTAAATCCCCAACGAGTTGGCGTGGTTCTTGACTTCATGTCCATAGGTTCCTGCCATGCCGCAGCACCCTACGCTGACGTTTTCCAGCTTCGCGCCCAGACGGGCAAAAATGGACGTCCATTGCGAAACGGAAGCAGGCAGCGCCGTCACCTCAGTACAGTGGCCAAACAGGTACCAGGATTCACCGCTGATGGCGCGATTCTCACGCCCTTCCAGTGCAGAAGGCAACCATTCGTGCACCAGCATGACGTGAAAATCGCCACGCTTCTCACCGAGCGTCTGCTTGTATTCATCGCGGTAGCAGAGCACCAGCGCCGGGTCGACGCCCACCATCGGCATGCCCAGTTGCGCAACTCGGTTGAGAAAATCCGAGGTTTTCTGTGCGGTTTTCGCAAAACGCTGCAAGAAGCCTTTGATATGCTGCGCTTTGCCATTCGGCGAAAAGGGCAGGACAACGGGCTGGTAGCCCAGTTTTTCCACCAGACGAACGAAATCGGCCACCACTTGCGCATCGTAGTAACTGGTGAACGGATCCTGCACCACCAGCACCGTAGTGGCTTTTTCCGCATCGCTCAATGTTTCAAGCTGTTCCAGCGTCAGGTTCGCCGAAAGGTGGCCGATCATCTGCCGTTGTAATGAGGGAACAGACAACAGTGGCAAATCCACCATGCCAATATGTTTTTGTGAAAGCGAACGCACCCACGGCTGGCTCATAAAGAAATTGAACGTTTTCGGCGCCTGGGCCATCAGCGGCGCGTAGCTTTCCACGGTCGCAACCAGGTGATCGCGCAGCGGACGCAAATAGCGTGTGTGGTAAAGTTGCAGGAAGCGCGAGCGGAACTCCGGCACGTCTATCTTGATCGGGCATTGGGTCGAGCAGGCCTTACAGGCCAGACAACCCGACATAGCCTCTTTCACTTCATGCGAAAAATCATACTCGCCGTGACGCGCATGCCAGCTATTACGGGTACGCTCAATCAGCGAACGCAGGCTGGCGCGTTTTTCGGGCATCTCTTTTTCCAGCTTCACCGGGTCGATACCGCGATCGGCCAGCAGACGCAGCCATTCGCGCACCAGCGTGGCGCGACCTTTCGGCGAATGGATACGATCGCCGGAAATTTTCATCGACGGGCACATGGGGCTTTTGGCATCGAAGTTGAAGCACAGACCGTTGCCGTTGCACTCCATCGCCCCACGCCAGGATGAGCGCACGGCAATCGGGATTTGTCGGTCGAAGCTACCGCGCTTCACGTCATCTACCTGCTTCATCGGCGCATCAATCCCCTCAGGGGGACAAATTTTACCCGGGTTGAGACGGTTTGCCGGGTCAAATGCCGCCTTCACTTTGCGCAGCTCTGCATACAGTTCCGCACCAAAGAACGCCGGGCTGTATTCGGCACGGAAACCTTTACCGTGCTCACCCCACAGCAAGCCACCGTATTTGGCCGTTAACGCCACCACATCATCGGAGATTTTCTTCATCAAAACCTCCTGTTGCGGGTCGCACATGTCGAGCGCCGGACGCACATGCAATACGCCTGCATCCACATGACCGAACATGCCGTAGCTCAAGCCATGGCTGTCAAGCAATGCGCGAAACTCGACGATGTAGTCCGCAAGGTGTTCCGGTGGCACACAGGTATCTTCTGCGAACGGAATCGGTTTTGCCGCCCCTTTCGCATTGCCCAGCAGGCCGACGGCTTTTTTACGCATCGCGTAGATACGCTCAATGCCCGCCAGGTCGTCACAAATTTGCCAGCCAATCACCCCGCCCGCCCCTTCCGCCATCAGGGAATCCAGGCGAGCGCACAGAGAGGTAACCTGCTCATTAATTAGCGCTTCATCATCACCGGCAAACTCGACAATATTCAGACCCAGCATGGTCTTATCCGGCACATCGGTGATGAGTTCATTTACGGAGTGCCAGATGATGTCTTCGCGCGCCAGATTGAGGACTTTTGAATCGACCGTTTCGACCGACAGTGCGCGCGCTTCCACCATAAACGGGGCATTACGCAGCGCGGAGTCGAACGAATCGTATTTCACATTCACCAGACGGCGCACTTTCGGCAGGCGGGTGATATCCAGCCGCGCTTCGGTAATGAATGCCAGCGTTCCCTCCGAGCCCGTCAACACGCGGGTCAGGTCAAACTCGGTCATCTCATCATTGAAGACATGGCGCAGGTCGTATCCCGTGAGGAAACGGTTGAGTTTGGGGAATTTATCGATAATCAGTTGACGATTGTCCCGGCAACGTTCGAACACGGTGCGGTAAATGCGCCCCACTGCGGTATTTGCTTTACCCAACGTCTGCGCCAGTTCAACGGGCACCGGTTGGGTGTCCAGAATATCGCCGCCGAGCAATACGGCGCGCACGCCGAGGACATGGTCGGACGTTTTTCCGTAGACCAGCGATCCCTGACCGGAAGCATCGGTATTGATCATGCCCCCCAGCGTCGCACGGTTACTGGTGGACAGTTCCGGCGCGAAGAAATAGCCGTAGGGTTTAAGAAACTGGTTGAGTTGATCTTTGATGACGCCCGCTTCAACCCGCACCCATCCTTCCTCAGGATTAATTTCCATAATGCGGTTCATATAGCGGGACATATCAACGATGATGCCCTGGTTCAGCGCCTGACCGTTTGTACCGGTGCCACCGCCGCGCGGTGTGAATACCAGCGACTGAAAACGCGCTTCCGCCGCGATGCGTGAAATTAAGGCGACATCAGAAGTAGAACGGGGAAAGACAACGGCATCGGGTAGCAATTGGTAGATACTGTTATCGGTCGCCATGGTCAGCCTGTCGGCATAACTTGTGGCGGTATCGCCGGTAAAACCTTGTTGCTCCAGTGCCTGTAAAAAATTCAGCACCAATTGAACGACACCCGGTGCCTGAGAAATCTGTGGGATCATTACTCTTGACCCTGCCTGACTGTTAGTAGTTGTGAATAGTTAATCGTTTGCTTGCAGCATCCATCGTTGTATCACATTTTTTTCTTATGCGCCCACCAGAATTACGGGCAGAATCAGACTGTCAAAAACCGCTGAAATCATTAATCATTATCTTTACTGATTTCGCATCCTCTCACTTAAGGTGATTACGTTTTATGGCCTTTCAATCGCAGTCCCGGGATGTACCGCAGGTGATGCTGTCGGTACTGTTTTTAGCCCTTATGATCATCGCCTGTTTGTGGATCGTTCAGCCTTTTATTCTTGGTTTCGCCTGGGCAGGTACCGTGGTTATTGCCACCTGGCCGGTGCTTCTGCGCGTACAGCGCGCGCTGTTTGGTCGCCGCTCACTGGCAGTCATCGTGATGACATTATTATTAATTTTGCTGTTTATTCTTCCGGTCGCGCTACTGGTTAATAGCCTCGTGGATAACAGCGGTCCGGTCATTCAGGCCATTACATCGGGTGAAATGACACCGCCGACCCTGGAGTGGCTGAACAGTATTCCGCTGATCGGCGACAAGCTGTATAGCGGCTGGCACAACCTGTTGGATATGGGCGGCAGCGCGATACTTGCCAAAGTACGCCCTTATGTCGGCACTACCACCACATGGTTTGTCGGTCAGGCGGCACATATCGGTCGTTTCATGCTGCATTGTGCCTTGATGTTGCTATTTAGCGCCCTGCTGTACTGGCGCGGCGAGCAGGTCGCACAGGGGATTCGTCATTTTGCCTATCGTCTGGCGGCCAGGCGCGGCGATGCTGCCGTTCTGTTGGCAGGGCAAGCCATTCGTGCTGTCGCGCTCGGCGTGGTTGTCACCGCGCTGGTGCAGGCGGTTCTCGGAGGGATTGGCCTGGCGGTGACAGGAGTGCCATACGCCACGCTGTTTACGGTCATTATGTTGATGACGTGTCTGGTACAACTGGGCCCGCTGGTTGTGCTGGTGCCTGCGATTATCTGGCTCTACTGGAGCGGCGACTCAACATGGGGCACGGTGTTGCTGGTCTGGAGTTGCGTGGTCGGCACGCTGGATAACTTTATCCGTCCCATGCTGATTCGTATGGGTGCCGATCTGCCGATGATACTGATACTTTCCGGCGTTATTGGCGGCCTGGTGGCATTTGGGATGATCGGGCTGTTTATTGGTCCGGTGTTACTGGCCGTTTCATGGCGACTCTTTTCCGCCTGGGTTAACGAAGCTCCGATGCCAGGGCCGGAGGAAAATGACGCGCTGGAAGAGATACACGATGCAGATGACACCCGCATCTGATACGCCAGCTTCGATGATTATGAAGCACTGCTAATCATTTATTTACTGTCCCTCCCGTGCGCAAGCCTCCTGACCGGAGGTTTGCGCCGTTTTCCCCGCAAAATCTTAACCGCCGTTTAACTAATGAGACGAATCTGATCGACGCTAAAATCCCGGATGGCCTACTATAAGGTCACGGTTATAAATCAACACCTTGATTTATAAGCATGGAAATCCCCTGAGTGAAACAACGAATTGCTGTGTGTAGTCTTTGCCCATCTCCCACGATGGGCTTTTTTTTATTCCTCAAACAGGCGCTGAGGCAGCTTAACCTCCGGGGAAAACCTCTGTGCGGCGGTTACGTCTGTCACGCCTCATCGGGGGGCATCCTGAATTGTCCATACGGCAAATAGTAAGAAGCCGATAATGATAAGCCACCTCATACATTAGCGCCTGTCATGACAGCACAGTCTACGGCGGGGCTGGTGTAGTCAAAATGCATGATGCCTTCCCCTTTGCTGTCCTGGATATAGATGTTGTACGCCTTCCCGTCATATTTAAAATGGACAAATTCGACGGCATCCAATGTGCTGTCCCAATGGTCAAAGACATTCAGGCCTTTTATCGTACGAACCGTTTTGCCATTCACTGCTATATCCAGTGTGGTATTGGCTAATTCAGCATGAGTGTAATCATATTTTATTACACTCATACCGTTAATACAGATAACGGATTCCTTCGTCAGCCAATTCCCATTAACCGGACCAGCCATAACTGCGCAGGAATAAATACAGGCGGTTAACAATAATAACAATCGCGTCATAGTTCTACCTTAATTGCCGCCAGTGTTGAACCACATTCAGACATAAAATTGTTATACGCATCTTCGCTATGTATTCTGAGGGCCTTTTCTCCCTCATCACATAACTGCGCCAGCGTATTTTCATAAGCATGATATTCGCGGGTAAGCTCTTTCAGGCGTGCAATGACAGCCGTTAACGTATCCGTTTGGTAGAAATTCATTTTGCGCCATCCGTGTTGCTAAAGTGCGCACCGTTGCCGGTAACAGCACAGGTTCCGTTATCGAGTAGCGCGCCAAGCGGCAGATAATCAAAGGCCAGATGTGCGGTACTTACATCCTCTCCGTCGCACGCTTTAATATGTTCGTTATACGATGCGCAGCCGTTAAGCGCGATGCAGGAGAGCACGGTCGCAATCAGCAATAAACGTTTCATGGCATTTACCTTAATTGAAATGAGATCATTGGGATGCGCCAATATCAGATTCACGCACCTCGATATAAATAACCTGGCAGAGTCTGCTGACTGACCGATAGCGAAATGCATCCGTAGTCATCAGCAGGCAGGCTGTCGTTATTTTTTTGCAGTTCTGGTAGCCAACTAAAATAAAAGCGCAAGGCGTAAACCTGGCAATGCAGCCACATTCATATAGCTATACGCAGTCGCGTAAATTCCCTGAAAAAACGAAAAGAAAAATATATCTGACGCAGCACATGCGATCAGAGGCATCTGCAAAGGATGGGCTGGAGTATTTGAATCGTGCAGATGTGTTAAAACGAGGCCAGTGTAATTCGATTGATGACACATCTCTAAGGTAAGCGTGCGCAAACACATTTTGTTTCAGCTAAGAATTTACTTATTCCAGCCGGATTTCCGCCATAAAAAAACCCCACGTCCGAAGAAGTGAGGTTTTATCGTAAGGGAGTAATGGATTATTTGTTCAGTTCAGCCAGCGTCAGCCAGGTTTGAACCACGGTGTCCGGGTTCAGGGAGAGGCTATCGATCCCCTCTTCCATCAGCCAGGCCGCGAAGTCTTCATGGTCCGACGGGCCCTGCCCACAGATACCGACATATTTGCCGTGTTTTTTGGCAGCGCGAATGGCCATCGACAACAGGGCTTTAACCGCGTCATTACGCTCATCAAATAGCTCAGAGACAACACCGGAGTCGCGGTCCAGCCCCAACGCCAGTTGCGTCATGTCGTTTGAACCGATAGAGAAACCGTCAAAGTGCTCCAGGAACTGGTCAGCGAGCAACGCATTTGACGGGATCTCGCACATCATGATGATCTTGAGTCCGTTTTCACCACGTTTGAGCCCCTGACGTGCCAGCTCTTCCACCACCGCTTTCGCCTGCTCCACGGTACGGACAAAGGGGACCATGATTTCCACGTTGGTCAGCCCCATCTCGTTGCGCACACGCTTCACCGCCTCACATTCCAGCGCGAAACAGTCACGGAAGCTGTCGGAAACATAGCGACCGGCACCACGGAAGCCGAGCATCGGGTTCTCTTCGTCCGGTTCGTAACGTTCACCGCCGACGAGGTTGGCATACTCGTTGGATTTAAAGTCTGACAAACGCACGATCACCCGTTTTGGATAAAATGCCGCCCCCAGCGTTGCGATGCCTTCGGTCAGACGCCCAACATAAAACTCTTTCGGCGAATCATAACCTTTCATGATTTCGCGGATTTCGTTTTGCAGCTTCACGTCCTGATCATCAAATTCCAGCAATGCACGCGGGTGCACGCCGATCATACGGTTGATAATAAATTCCAGGCGAGCCAGGCCGACACCTTCATTCGGCAGACAGGCAAAATCAAACGCTCTGTCCGGGTTGCCCACGTTCATCATGATTTTGAGCGGCAGCGCAGGCATTTCATCAATGCTTGAGCTTTTCACGCTAAAGTCGAGCATCTCGGCGTAAACATAGCCCGTGTCGCCTTCGGCGCAGGAGACGGTCACTTTATCGCCATCTTTCATGCGCTCAGTTGCATCGCCACAACCGACGACCGCCGGGATCCCCAGCTCACGAGCGATGATGGCCGCATGGCAGGTACGACCGCCACGGTTGGTGACAATCGCTGCCGCTTTTTTCATGATCGGTTCCCAGTCCGGGTCGGTCATGTCAGTCACCAGCACATCGCCTGCTTCGATGCGATTCATTTCGCTGATATCGTGAATCACTTTCACCGGGCCTGCGCCAATGCGCTGGCCAATCGCACGCCCTTCGGCGATGATTTTGCCCTGCGCATGCAGCGTATAACGCTCCATCACTTTACCGCGAGATCGCACGGTCTCCGGGCGCGCCTGCACAATAAACAATTTGCCAGTATGGCCGTCTTTCGCCCATTCAATGTCCATCGGCCGGCCATAGTGTTTTTCAATCTGCACAGCCTGTTTCGCCAGTTCCTGCACTTCCTCGTTGGTCAGCGAGAAACGATCGCGGTTAGCCTGTTCGACGTCCTCGATACGCACCTGTTTGCCATGCTCCTGGGTTGGCGCATAGACCATGCGAATTTTCTTCGACCCCATCGTGCGGCGCACGATAGCCGGACGCCCAGCCGCCAGTGTTGGCTTGTGGACATAAAATTCATCCGGGTTAACTGCGCCCTGTACCACCATTTCACCCAGCCCCCAGGCCGCGGTGACAAATACCACCTGATCAAAGCCGGATTCCGTGTCGATAGAGAACATCACGCCGGAAGAACCGATGTCTGAACGCACCATCCGTTGCACCCCGGCAGAGAGCGCAACACCGCGATGATCGTAGCCCTGATGCACGCGGTAAGAGATCGCACGGTCATTGAACAGGGAGGCGAAGACGTGCTTCACCGCCACCAGCACGGCGTCATACCCCTGCACGTTCAGGAAGGTTTCCTGTTGGCCCGCAAAGGAGGCGTCTGGCATATCTTCTGCCGTTGCGGAAGAACGCACCGCAAAGGATGCCTGCTCGTCATCAGCAGACAGTTTGGCATATGCCTGATGGATCGCATCTTCGAACGCCGGCTGGAACGGAGTATCGACTATCCACTGGCGAATCTGCGCGCCAGCTTTCGCCAGCTCGGAAACGTCGTCAATGTCCGTTTTATCCAGCAGGTCATAGATGCGCTGATTCAGGCCACTTTGATCGAGAAACTGGTTAAACGCATCGGCAGTGGTAGCAAACCCATTGGGTACGCTTACGCCCATACCGGACAGATTAGTAATCATCTCACCAAGGGAGGCATTTTTGCCCCCAACTCTGTCTACATCATTCATGCCGAGTTGGTCATACCAAAGCACCAGCGGAGACGAGCCATTGTTGGACATCTAAACAATCCTTTTGTGATATTTGAATGGGGTAATAAAGCATTTACTACCTTTTCATCCTGGCATAATTATTCCGGCTGAAAAAACGGTGAATCGTTCAAGCAATTTAAATTTTTGTCTTTTCGGACACTTTCCCGTCAACGATTCAGTATTCGATAATCGGAAAATCCTCAAAGTCATTCTTTTTTTAAGCGCATAATAAAAATGAACCATACTTTTCATTAAAAACAAAAATACCGTTTCATTTTAAAAATTCAGAAAAGACGCTACGCAGATGGGTGACTTTAATTTATGCTTTCAGATAATTACGCATGACAATCAGGAAGGGTAAAATGGACAGCGCTGTGGATCGCCAGGTTTTTTATATTTCCGATGGTACCGCTATCACCGCAGAGGTATTAGGCCATGCGGTGATGTCGCAATTCCCTGTTGCTATCAATAGCATCACGCTGCCGTTCGTGGAGAATGAAAGCCGCGCCAGAGCAGTGAAGGACCAGATTGACGCTATCTATCAGCAGACAGGCGTACGTCCATTAGTGTTTTATTCCATCGTACTGCCTGAAATCCGCACCATTATTTTACAAAGTGAAGGATTCTGTCAGGACATTGTTCAGGCACTGGTGGCACCATTACAGCAAGAATTAAAACTCGACCCGACACCTATTGCGCATCGTACCCATGGGTTAAATCCAGGCAACCTGACGAAATATGATGCGCGGATTGCCGCTATTGATTACACGCTGGCTCACGATGATGGTATTTCGTTGCGCAACCTGGATCAGGCCCAGGTGATTTTGTTAGGTGTCTCCCGTTGCGGTAAAACGCCAACCAGCCTTTATCTGGCCATGCAATTCGGTATCCGTGCAGCTAATTATCCTTTTATTGCGGATGACATGGATAATCTCGTTCTGCCTGTTTCATTTAAGCCGCTCCAGCATAAATTATTTGGTCTGACCATTAATCCTGAGCGCCTGGCTGCAATTCGCGAAGAGCGTCGTGAAAATAGCCGTTACGCTTCATTACGCCAGTGCCGCATGGAAGTGGCAGAGGTGGAAGCGCTTTACCGTAAAAATCAGATCCCCTGGTTAAACAGTACCAACTACTCGGTAGAAGAGATCGCCACCAAAATTCTCGACATGATGGGGCTTAACCGCCGCATGTACTAAGACACTAGTACATGGATGACAATTTTGCTATCATGCTGGCCTTCGATGTGATGCGCATCACAACCTGCTATTGAATTAAGCAAGGATTGGTTTAAGGTGTGCGCATCGCCTCCGGCATTTGGCCGTTTGAGCACAAAATTTTGAGAATTCTGATGAACAAAACCGATGAACTTCGCACTGCGCGCATCGAGAGTCTGGTCACTCCGGCAGAGCTCGCGCAGCGGCATCCCGTTTCCCTTGCAGTTGCGGAACATGTCACACAATCCCGTCGCCGTATTGAGAAAATCCTCAACGGTGAAGATAAACGGCTATTAGTGATTATTGGCCCCTGCTCCATTCACGATCTGGACGCAGCAATGGATTATGCCCGTCGCCTACAGGGGTTAAGGCAAAAGCACAGTGCGCAACTGGAAATTGTGATGCGCACCTATTTTGAAAAGCCGCGAACCGTAGTGGGCTGGAAAGGGTTGATTTCCGATCCCGACCTGAACGGCAGCTACCGCGTTAACCATGGCATCGAACTGGCACGCAAACTCCTGCTCGAAGTGAATGAACTGGGCGTACCGACAGCAACCGAATTTCTGGATATGGTGACAGGACAGTTTATTGCTGATCTGATCAGTTGGGGGGCGATTGGCGCGCGTACCACAGAAAGCCAGATCCACCGCGAGATGGCGTCGGCGCTCTCCTGTCCGGTAGGCTTCAAAAACGGTACTGACGGTAACACCCGAATTGCGGTAGACGCGATTCGCGCTTCGCGAACCAGCCATATGTTCCTCTCGCCGGACAAAACCGGACAGATGACCATTTACCAGACCAGCGGTAACCCTTACGGGCATATCATTATGCGTGGCGGAAAAAAACCGAATTTCTATGCCGACGATATTGCCGCTGCCTGCGCAACTCTGCGCGAGTTTGATCTGCCGGAACAACTGGTCGTCGATTTCAGTCACGGCAACTGCCAGAAACAGCATCGTCGCCAGCTTGACGTATGCGATGACATCTGTCAGCAGATTCGTGATGGCTCCACGGCAATTGCGGGGGTGATGGCGGAGAGTTTCCTGCAAGAGGGTACGCAAAAGATCGTCAGCGGCCAACCGCTGGTATACGGGCAGTCCATCACTGACCCGTGCCTGAGCTGGGAAGACAGCGAAGTATTGCTCGAAAAGCTCGCTGCGGCAGTCTCCTCACGTTTGTAATCTTTTTTCCCGTCGGGTCTCCCGGCGGGACGCTCCCCCTACCCCAAATGATTGGTTTTCCAAATATTACTTGCAGCCAGCACGGCAGGTATTAATAATAATTATCATTGTCATATCCAAACAGTTAGCATGAAATGTCGAACAAGGATAAGCCGACCACTCCGGCAGAGAAACTGCCTGCCAGCCCAGCCACTATTCATCCTGGGGATCGCCGCATCAGCAGCAAAACATTGTTGGGGGATTCGGCGCGCGTTGTCATTGAACATCAGGGACAAGAATATCTGTTGCGACAGACGCACGCCGGGAAACTGATACTAACGAAATAGAGGCTCAGCTTGAACAGCTAACCTCCAGTCTTTTCCCCCAGTCCGGTGGGCGACGGCTATAGTCATCGTTGCGCTCTGTATAAGGCTCCCGCAAGACGGCATGCAGACGCTCCAACTCTTCGGTATTTCCCTGCTCTGCCTGTTCAATCGCCCGCTGTGCGAGCCAGTTACGCAGAACAACCGCCGGGTTTACGTTTTGCATCTGCTGCTGACGCTGCGCATCCGCAATAGTCTCCTGCGCCAGACGCGCACGGTAGCGGCTAAACCAACTGTCAAACGCCTCGCGATCGATAAACTCGTCACGCAGCGCGCTGCTGGCGCTCATCTGCTCGGTATGGCTTAACATGCGGAAAGTGCGGGTATAGTCGCTGCCTTCACGCTCCATCAGAGCGAAGAGCTCGCTTAACAGCACATTGTCATCCTTTTGCTGGCTAAAAAAGCCCAGTTTCTGGCGCATCAATATGCCATATTCGCTCAGCAATACTGGCTGATAACTGTCCAGCGCCGCATTGAGCACATCGGCACTCATAAACGGCGACAGAGTTTGCGCCAGCCGTTGCAGATTCCACAGGGCAATTGTTGGCTGGTTATCGAAGCTATAACGTCCCTGGTAGTCCGAGTGATTGCAGATAAAACCGGGCTGATAGTCATCAAGAAAACCGTAGGGGCCGTAATCAATCGTCAGTCCCAGAATCGACATGTTGTCCGTATTCATCACCCCATGGGCGAAGCCGACCGCCTGCCAGCGAGCCATCAGCGCAGCGGTACGGGCAATGACATCCCGAAACCAGACTTCATATTTGTTGGCATCATCCTGCAGATGCGGCCAGTAATGGCGAATCACAAAGTCCGCCAGTTGGCGTACCTTTTCGGGTTCGCGCCGATAATAGAAGTGCTCGAAGTGGCCAAAACGGATATGACTTTGCGCAATGCGCATCATCATCGCCCCCAGCTCAACGCTTTCGCGGTAAACAGGCGTGTCACTGGTGACAATGGAAAGCGCACGTGTCGTCGCAATCCCCAGATGATGCATGGCCTCAGAGGCCAGGCTTTCACGAATGGTTGAGCGCAGCACCGCGCGGCCATCACCCATACGGGAATACGGCGTAAGCCCGGCACCTTTCAGGTGCCAGTCCAGCGTTGTACCATCAGGCAGTCGCTGTTCGCCGAGCAGGATACCGCGCCCGTCGCCCAGTTGCCCCGCCCAGACGCCAAACTGATGTCCGCTGTAGACCTGCGAAAGCGGTGACATTCCGGGAAGCAGCGTTTCGCCCCCCCACACGCCAGCCCCCTCGTTCGGCGTAAACAGGGCGGGATCGATGCCCATGGTTTTCGCCAGAGAGGCATTATGCCAAAGCAAGCGGGCATTACTCAGCGGTGTCGGGGAAAGGGCAGTATAAAAACCAGGCAGCTCATCGCGCCAGCGGGTAATAAAAGACAGGGTCATAGTACCTCCTGTCTTTATTGTAGTGGGTTTAGAGGATGTTAAACACGGGTTAAAGGCAAGGTTATCCCTGAACCAGGCTGGTGATCTGAGCAGCGGGGACCGCTGGCCATAAATTCCCCTGCATGGCACTGAACTGATACGGCTTCACCCGCTTTAAAGTTTTTTCATCGTCAATACCGTCAATCATTACCGAACGGCAATAGGGGGAGATTTGTGAGACGATTGCGCGCATAAAGGGTTCGAACGAACGCGAGGCCAGCCGCTGGTGGATGAAGTTTTTATCCAACACCACCCGCTTAAACAGCCCATCAAAAATGGCGCGAGTGGAAGCAGCCCCGGCGCCAAAATTTCCCAGGATTAAAGGATACCGTTCGCTAAACAAGACGAGAGAATTATTTTCATTACCTTTCGTCAGGTTGGGATAATTCTCATTCACAGTAAATTCAAGAAAAGGATATTTCGCTACCGTTTCGGCAAGTTCAACATTAGAGATCAATGAATCGACAATAAGCGGTGAAATATGTATCCAGGCGAGAAGTTGATGCTGAATAAAGAATAGTTTACAGGATTCGAGTAATTCTAATTGCTCAGTAAAAAGCGTCAGCGTTTCGTCTGGGCTAAGGCGTGGCACTATCCGCTCTGCAGATGCCCGCACAGAACCCGCCCCAACGAAATTAACCACGATTTCAATCCCGACAAGCGTGCCGTAACCGTTGCGCGCAGGCTGTAGTAAAAACTCTGAGCGATAGGTGTCATCAAACGATACGATCATGGCGCCAACCCCGCATTAAGGTTGATATCCTGCATCGAAAAACCAATGCGCACATGCATCAACGTAGTTGAACTTAACAAAACTGACTTCATCATTTCCCATTATATTGTCGAAAATTCCTTATTTTCGTGCGCAAGCTTATCCTGGTTAAATTGCTCACACCAGCGTATGCCACGATACTGACACCCCTTTAAGGTAACGAATAGTTAAATAATAAATATTGAAGAAAAAATGAATGAATGGTGAGGAAAATAACAAAATTTGCGTTTAGTTCACAAAAGCAGCGAGCCGGTTAGCTATCGCTGCTTGCGATCGGAAGGGGATTAGATACGACGCGCCTGCCAGAAATTCTTCCGCCAGTAGACATTGTTTAACGAAGAACGCACGACTCCCTGGCTGGTGGATGCATGGATAAAGGCATTATCGGTGTCGTAGATGCCCACATGCAGACCGTTATCACCGGAGCCTGTTTTGAAGAACACCAGATCGCCCGGCAGCAATTCATCCTTATCGATTTTCGTTCCCACTTCCGCCTGTTTACGCGTATCGCGGGGAAGCTCAAGGTTAAATTTATCGCGGAAGGTCATCATCACGAATGCCGAACAATCAACGCCATTACGGCTCATGCCGCCATAGCGGTAAGGCGTACCGCGCCAGTCGCGCAGTTGATCATTCAGCCCGGCAATGACGGTGATGGAATCAGAAAGGCGTGCGTTAGGTGGCGGTGCCCGATGACTGCTGCACCCTGAAAGAATTAATGCCGCCAGAAGAAACCAGATGCGCATCCAGCAAAACCTCTATTTTTGTTATGCTGGAATAATTTAGCGTGTGAATTGCAATTCTTGCAAGTTCCGTTTACTGCTATACCTCGGGAATGAGCATCCTGTGACCAGCCAGGTCGAGGCGGCGGAATGGCATACCGTATGCGGTCGCCAGATTTTGCGGCGTTAACACCTCATCACGTGGGCCACTGGCAATCAGTTTACCCTGGCGTAATAGCCACACCTGATGCGCACGACGCAGCGAATGGTTAAGATCGTGGCTGCTCATCACAACGGTGGTCCCTGCCGCCACCAGTTCGCTTAACATGCCATCCAGCGCGGCCTGCTGAGCAACATCAAGACTGTTCATCGGCTCGTCTAATAACAGGAGTTGCCCATCCGCATTCGCTGCCGGATGAATTTGCGCAATCACCGCTGCCAGCCGCACCCGCTGCCATTCGCCACCGGAGAGGTGATTGACAGTGCGCCCCAGCTTATCCGCCAGCCCAAGTTTATGCGTAATCTCTTCAACCACGCTGTCGTTGAGGTGGTGATGCTGATGCAGTGCCAGATAATGCCAGACCGGCATGGCGAAGGGCGGTGTCTGCTGCTGGGACAGATAAGCACGATGACGAGCCAGTTGCGGCGCATGCCATTGCTCAAGCGGACGGCCATTTAACTGCACACTGCCCTTTCCCTGCGTCAAACCGGCGAGACGTGCCAGAAGCGTGCTTTTCCCCGCGCCATTCGGCCCAACAAGATGCAGCATTTGCGCTTTGTCGACCAGGGCCGTAATTGGCCCCAGTCTGCCTGCATCCTCAAGGTCATGAAGTTGCAGCAACGGCATTATTTTGCCAGCGCCAGCTTAATCGCTTCCATCAGGATAGGATCTTCGGGCGTCATATCCGGTGAGAAACGCTGAACAACCTGACCATCACGACCAATCAGGAATTTTTCAAAGTTCCACAGGATATCATCCGGATAGAGCGGTGCCCGCCCTTTGCTGGCCATGCGCTCATAAAAACCGCTGCCCTCCGGGGCGACTGCTTTTGGTGCCGCGGCAATCAATTTGCGATACAAAGGATGGCGGTTTTCACCGTTAACATCGACTTTGGCTGCCATTGGGAAAGTCACCCCATAGGTCGTGCTGCAGAAGGTTTTGATCTCTTCTTCACTGCCCGGCTCCTGCCCGGCAAACTGATTACACGGGAAGCCGAGAACGATAAAGCCGTCTTTCTCCCAGGCTTTCTGAATGTTCTCCAGCTGTTCATATTGTGGCGTCAGGCCACATTTTGAGGCCACATTCACCACCAGAATAACCTTGCCCTGGTATTTTTCCAGCGCGATGTGTTCGCCATCAATCGTTGTAATCTCGGTGTTCAAAATATCCTGGTGCATAGCATCCCCTTAGTCGGTTCATTCGTACGCCGGATCTCTCGCCCGGCCAGTCATTAATAATAGCCAGATAATGCGCGATAATCCTTTTCCTGTCATTTACCAAAAAAAGACATAAAACCAACGAATTAGGCAATTTTTCTTTTTTTGACGTGCTGTTGTTACACACTTTTACGTAATTATTGTCTGCGGGTGAATCCGGGCAGTACGTCCTCCGGCCTTTTAGCGTCTTGCCGTTAGCAAGAGCCAGATGAACACCGGTGCTCCCAGTGTTGCCGTCACGACGCCGATAGGTAATTCCGCGGCGCTCAGCGCCATTCGGGCAACAATATCGGCAAAAAGCAGTGCCGTCGCCCCCGCAAGCGCGCAGGCGGGCAGAAGCACACGATGATCGGTGAGGCCGCAAAGACGCAGAATATGGGGGATAACCAGCCCTATAAAGCCAATGGAACCAGCCAGCGCGACGCTGACGCCTACCATCCAGCCAGTTGCCACCACCAGCACATTGCGCCAGAACCACAAGGGTAGCCCGAGTTGACGGGCCGATGTCTCCCCCAGCGCCAGTACGTTAAGTGGCTGCGACTGAAAGCAGGTCCAGCCCATTACTGGTAACAGTGCGACCATCAGCCAGCTTTGTTGCCAGTCTACGCCACCAAAACCGCCCATCATCCAGTACATGAGCTGGCGCAGGTCGAATGAAGTGGAAAAATAGATGGCCCAGGTCATCAGCGCGCTACAAATGATCCCCAACGCGACGCCGGCTAACAGCAGACGACTGGTCGACATATGCCGTCGGGCAAAGCGCAGAAGAATAAGTGTGATGACCAGCGCCCCGGCGATGGCGCATAACCCTAACGCCCAGCCAGGCAACAGACCTTTTCCCAGCAGTACGGCGGCTATTAACCCGACACCCGCGCCGTTAGACACACCCAGAAGTCCCGGCTCGGCCAGTGGGTTTTCAAACAACGCCTGCATAATCGCGCCGCTTAATGCCAGCGCCGCCCCCACCAGCAAAACCGCTAACGTACGGGGTAGACGTATTTGCCAGACAAAAAGTTGCCCACGAGCATCAAGCCAGTTTGCAGGACCAATCCACTGATCGCCCGCACACAGGCTAATAAACAGCGCGATAAGCAAAAGCAGCGCAAGGCCGCAGAGCCACTGGCCATTACGACGCTGTTGGAGTTTTGCGTAATTCAGCATGCAGTTCAATTAATGCGTTATTGAGTGAGTTGATTTTAAAGATGATATTCAGTATTGAAAGAAAAAGGCCGCGATTGCGGCCTTTTTAATTAGTCCAGATTACTCTGCTTTGGGCGAAGCGTTTTCGACGCGGCTTTTTAACTTCTGGCCGGGTCTGAAGGTCACCACGCGCCGGGCTGTAATGGGAATATCTTCGCCCGTTTTCGGGTTACGTCCCGGACGTTGATTCTTATCACGCAGATCGAAATTGCCAAAGCCGGAGAGTTTTACCTGCTCACCATTTTCCAAAGCACGACGGATCTCTTCGAAAAACAGCTCTACCAGCTCTTTAGCATCTCGCTTGCTAAGCCCAAGCTTATCAAACAGATATTCGGACATTTCAGCTTTTGTAAGCGCCATAGGTTCAATCCCTCAATGATGCCTGGAATCGCTCTTTTAATGCCTCTACACATTTGGCGACGGTAGCGGCAATCTCCTCTTCTTCGAGTGTACGGCTGGTATCTTGCAGGATCAGGCTTATGGCGAGGCTCTTATACCCCTCCGCAACACCCTTACCGCGGTACACGTCAAATAAGTTTACGCCAACTACCTGATTTACGCCAACTTTCTTACATTCGGCTAAAATATCTGCCGCAGCCACGTTTTCAGCGACGACGACAGCGATGTCGCGACGGTTCGCCGGGAAGCGTGAAATCTCCTGCGCCTGAGGAACCACGCGGTCTGCGACCTTGTTCCACTCCAGTTCAAACACCAGCGTACGACCATTCAGATCGAGCTTACGTTCCAGCTCCGGATGCACGACGCCAATGAAACCAACGTATTCATCTTTCAGATAAATCGCTGCGGATTGCCCAGGATGCAGCGCCGGATTCGCCTCTGCGCGGAACTCAATCGCGGACAACTTGCCGGTCAGGTCGAGTAAAGATTCCAGATCGCCTTTCAGGTCGAAGAAATCTACGCTGCCTTTGGCCAGATCCCAGTGCTCTTCATAGCGGTTACCGCAGATAGCGCCCGCCAGCATCAGATCCTGACGAATACCTAAAGGCGCCTGGGTATCCGGTACGAAGCGCAGACCGGTTTCGAAGATACGCACACGGCTCTGCTGACGGTTCTGGTTATAGACGATAGTTCCGAGCAGGCCGGTCAGCAGTGACAGGCGCATCGCTGACATTTCGCTGGAGATCGGGCTTGGCAGAATCAGCGCTTCTTCACCCGGATGGATCAACTGCTGTACTTTCGGATCAACGAAACTGTAGGTGATCACTTCCTGATAGCCTTTGTCATTGAGCAGCGTTTTCACGCGCTTGAGCGACAGATTGGCTTCGCGGTGTGAACCCATCACCAGCCCGGCTTGTACCGGTGCGTTCGGGATATTGTTATAACCGTACAGGCGCGCAACCTCTTCCACCAGGTCTTCTTCGATTTCCATATCGAAACGCCAGCTCGGCGCAACGGCCAGCCACTCATCCTGCCCTTCGGTGACTTCGCACCCGAGGCGTTTAAGGATGTCGGTAACCTGTTCATCCGCAATGTGATGACCAATCAAACGATCCAGCTTGCTGCGGCGCAGACGGATGGTCGCCCGTTTCGGCAGCGTGGCTTCATTGGTGATATCAACAACCGGACCGGCTTCACCACCGCAGATATCAATCAGCAGACGGGTCGCACGCTCCATGGCTTTGTACTGCAACGCCGGATCAACACCACGCTCATAGCGATGGGAAGCATCCGTGTGCAGACCATGACGACGCGCGCGGCCAGTGATGGACAGCGGGCTAAAGAACGCGGATTCCAGCAGAACGTTCTGTGTTTCGCCGTTCACGCCAGAATGTTCACCACCAAAAATGCCGCCCATAGCCAGCGCTTTATTGTGGTCAGCAATCACCAGCGTGTCGGTTGCCAGTTTGGCTTCGCTACCGTCGAGCAGTACCAGCGTTTCGTTCTCTTTCGCCATACGTACGACGATACCGCCGTCGATACGATCTAAATCGAAAGCATGCATCGGCTGACCCAGTTCCAGCAGAACATAGTTGGTCACGTCCACAACCGCATCGATAGAACGCACACCGCAGCGACGCAGTTTTTCTTTCATCCACAGCGGGGTCGGCGCTTTTACGTTAATACCTTTAACCACACGCCCCAGATAACGCGGACAGGCATCAGCGGCGTCAACGGTGATTGGCAGCGTATCGTTAATGGTGGCAGCAACCGGGGCGATTTCCGGTTCAACCAGCGGTGCTTTGTTCAGTGCGGCGACATCGCGCGCGACACCAATGATCCCTAAGCAATCCGCACGGTTCGGCGTCACACTGATTTCAATGGTGTTGTCATCAAGTTTAAGGTAGTCGCGAATATCGGTACCAATCGTGGCGTCCAGCGGCAGTTCGATAATGCCGCTGTGGTCATCGGAAATACCCAGCTCAGAGAACGAACACAGCATGCCTTCTGACGGTTCGCCACGCAGTTTGGCCGCTTTAATTTTGAAGTCACCCGGCAGTACTGCGCCGATGGTGGCAACAGCCACTTTCAGCCCCTGGCGGCAGTTCGGCGCGCCACAGACAATATCCAGCAGGCGTTCACCGCCCACATTCACTTTTGTAACGCGCAGTTTGTCTGCATTCGGGTGCTGACCGCACTCCACAACTTCCCCCACAACCACGCCGTTAAATGCGCCCGCCACAGGCTCGACGCCGTCGACTTCCAGGCCAGCCATGGTGATTTGATCGGAAAGCGCTTCACTGTCGACTGCCGGGTTAACCCACTCGCGTAACCACAGTTCACTGAATTTCATTATTTGTCCTGCCCTTATTTAAACTGTTTGAGGAAACGCAAATCGTTTTCGAAGAATGCTCGCAGATCCGTCACACCGTAACGCAGCATGGTCAGGCGCTCCATCCCCATCCCAAACGCGAAGCCAGAATAGATTTCCGGGTCAATGCCGACATTGCGCAGTACGTTCGGATGCACCATGCCGCAACCCAACACTTCCAGCCATTTGCCGTTTTTACCCATCACATCCACCTCTGCAGACGGTTCAGTGAACGGGAAGTAGGACGGACGGAAACGTACCTGCAGATCTTCCTCAAAGAAATTGTTCAGAAAATCGTGCAGCGTGCCTTTCAGGTTGGTAAAGCTGATGTTGGTATCAACAATCAGACCTTCCATCTGATGGAACATGGGGGTATGCGTCTGGTCGTAGTCGTTACGATACACGCGGCCCGGCGCGATGATACGAATCGGCGGCTGCTGTTCTTTCATGGTGCGAATCTGCACGCCAGATGTCTGCGTACGCAGCAGGCGGGTGGCATCAAACCAGAAAGTGTCGTGGTCAGCGCGTGCCGGATGATGGCCTGGAATATTCAATGCATCGAAGTTGTGATAATCGTCTTCGATTTCCGGGCCCGTCGCCACGGTAAAGCCAAGCTCACCGAAGAAACTCTCAATGCGGTCGATAGTACGGGTGACCGGATGCAGGCCGCCGTTTTCGATACGGCGCCCCGGCAGGGAAACGTCGATGGTTTCAGCCGCCAGGCGCGCGTTCAGTGCAGCATTTTCCAGATCGAATTTACGCGCGTTCAGCGCCTGCTGGACCTGTTCTTTTGCTTCGTTAATCACCGCCCCGGCAGCCGGGCGCTCTTCTGGCGGCAGCTCACGCAGGGTGGTCATCTGAAGGGTCAGATGCCCTTTCTTACCCAGATATTCAACGCGTACGTTATCTAACGCGGCAACATCTGAGGCATCATTAATGGCTGCCCGTGCACTGGCAACCAGCTCTGCGAGATGTGACATAATTTTCCTCGTTATGTCCTTGTTGTTGGACTTTTTACTTAAAATTCAGACACAAAAAAAGCCTCCTGATGGAGGCTTTTGGCGTTAATTTTCCGTTTCTTCTTTCACGCGCTAGCCTCCCGGAGTCAGGTGCTAAAGTAAAAAAAGAAGCGGAAAATAGCAGCATTCATGCTTGCGTTACCTTGTGTGGTAAAAAGCGGATTACCTTATTGAAAGGGCTCACCGGAAAAAAGTCAATCTTCTGATGGTGTTATACCCTAAATAATTCGCGTTGCAAAACAGCGGCGAGAGAGTGAAACCACAGGAGCTTACTTAAGTAAGTGACCTGGCGAAGACCTCAGCCTACGCGCATGCAATGCGAGACATGATGGGTATAAACGAAAAGAGGGAGCATCGCTCCCTCTTCCACTGACTTATTAAGCCAGAGCTGCTTTCGCTTTTTCGACCAGAGCGGTAAACGCTACTTTGTCGAATACTGCGATATCAGCCAGGATCTTACGGTCGATTTCAACAGAGGCTTTTTTCAGGCCATTGATGAATTTGCTGTAAGAAATACCGTTCTGACGTGCTGCTGCGTTGATACGCGCAATCCACAGTTGACGGAACTGACGCTTACGTTGACGACGGTCACGGTAAGCATACTGACCAGCTTTGATAACAGCCTGGAAGGCAACGCGGTATACGCGAGAACGCGCACCGTAGTAGCCTTTAGCTTGTTTCAAAATTTTCTTGTGACGTGCGCGTGCAATTACACCACGTTTTACGCGAGCCATATTGCTCTCCTGTATCTATATTCTGAGTGCCCTTCTCCCGTCGCATTTATCATGCAAACGGACAGGGGACATAAAAAAGTTAATAAAAAGGTTAACGACTTATGCGTACGGCAGGCACGCGATTACCAGGCCCAGATCGCCTTTGGAAACCATGGCTTTCGGACGCAGGTGACGTTTACGTTTGGTCGCTTTTTTGGTCAGAATGTGACGCAGGTTAGCGTGCTTGTGCTTAAAACCACCTTTACCGGTTTTTTTGAAGCGCTTAGCAGCACCGCGTACGGTCTTGATTTTTGGCATTTTAATAACTTCCACTTCGCATTGTTAATAAACGAAACCCAGGCGAACAAAACCTGTGAAGCCCAAAGGCGCCACAGGAATTGCTACTTGAAGGCCTTACTGTTTCTTCTTAGGAGCGAGCACCATGATCATCTGACGGCCTTCGATCTTCGTAGGGAAGGATTCGACTACTGCCAGTTCACTCAGATCGTCACGGACGCGGTTAAGCACTTCCATACCGATCTGTTGGTGGGCCATCTCACGACCGCGGAAACGCAGTGTGATCTTGGCCTTATCGCCATCTTCCAGAAAGCGAACCAGGCTGCGGAGTTTTACCTGGTAGTCGCCATCATCGGTGCCAGGTCGGAATTTGATTTCCTTGACCTGAATAACTTTTTGCTTTTTCTTCTGTTCCTTAGAAGACTTACTCTTTTCATAAAGGAACTTGCCGTAGTCCATGATACGACAAACTGGCGGTTCGGCGTTAGGGCTGATCTCAACTAAATCTACTCCAGCTTCTTCAGCCTTTTCGATAGCTTCTCTCAGACTCACAATACCCAGCTGCTCACCTTCCAGACCAGTTAAGCGAACTTCCTGGGCGCGAATCTCGCCATTGATACGATTCGGACGTGCCGTTTGAACTCGTTTTCCGCCTTTAATACCTTATTCCTCCAGTTGTTGAAGACTGCGGCTGCGAATCTCTTGTTGCAGCTTCTCAATCACTTCACTTACGTCCAGGCTGCCCAGGTCTTTACCGCGGCGGGTGCGAACGGCCACTTTGCCTGCTTCCACCTCTTTATCACCACAGACCAACATATAAGGGACACGACGTAAAGTGTGCTCGCGGATTTTAAAGCCAATCTTCTCGTTTCTCAAGTCCGCTTTTACACGAATGCCCGCATTTTGCAATTTACGGGTCAATTCGTTGACATATTCAGCTTGAGAATCAGTGATATTCATCACCACAACCTGAACAGGGGCCAGCCAGGTCGGGAAGAAACCGGCAAATTCTTCGGTCAGGATGCCGATAAAGCGCTCCAGTGACCCCAGAATTGCGCGGTGAATCATCACCGGAACCTGACGCTCGTTGTTTTCGCCAACATAAGAGGCGCTTAAACGAGCCGGTAACGAGAAGTCCAGCTGGACTGTACCGCACTGCCATGCACGATCGAGGCAGTCATATAATGTAAATTCAATTTTCGGACCGTAGAATGCGCCCTCACCCAGTTGATATTCAAACGGGATGTTGTTTTCTTCCAGCGCAACTGCCAGATCCGCCTCAGCACGATCCCACATCTCATCGCTACCGATACGTTTTTCCGGGCGAGTAGACAGTTTGACAACGATTTTCTCGAAGCCAAAGGTGCTGTACATATCATAGACCAGTCGAATACAGGCGTTGACTTCATCACGCACTTGTTCTTCGGTACAGAAGATATGCGCGTCATCCTGCGTAAAGCCGCGAACACGCATCAGGCCATGCAGCGCGCCTGACGGCTCGTTACGATGACAGCTACCGAACTCTGCCATACGCAACGGCAGATCGCGGTAGGATTTCAGACCCTGGTTAAAGATCTGCACGTGGCCCGGGCAGTTCATCGGCTTGATGCAATATTCACGGTTCTCGGAAGAGGTAGTGAACATCGCATCTTTGTAGTTGTCCCAGTGGCCAGTTTTTTCCCACAGCACACGGTCCATCATAAATGGGCCTTTTACTTCCTGATACTGATACTCTTTCAGTTTAGAACGTACAAAGGTTTCCAGTTCACGGAAGATAGTCCAGCCGTCATTATGCCAGAACACCATGCCAGGCGCTTCTTCCTGCATGTGGTACAAGTCGAGTTGTTTACCGATTTTACGGTGATCGCGTTTCGCGGCCTCTTCCAGACGCTGCAGGTAGGCGTTGAGCGCTTTTTTATCTGCCCACGCAGTACCGTAAATACGCTGCAACATCTTGTTGTTGCTGTCGCCACGCCAGTAAGCGCCGGCGATTTTCATCAATTTGAAATGATGACAGAAACGCATGTTCGGCACGTGCGGACCACGGCACATATCGACATATTCTTCATGATGGTACAGGCCAGGCTTGTCATCATGGGCAATGTTTTCATCAAGAATGGAGACTTTGTAGCTCTCGCCACGCTTCACGAAGGTTTCACGCGCTTCGTGCCAGCTCACTTTTTTCTTAATGACGTCATAGTTGGTTTCGGCGAGCTCGTGCATACGTTTTTCGAGCGCGTCGATATCTTCCTGGGTCAGGGTATGGTCAAGATCAACGTCGTAATAGAAGCCGTTATCGATAACCGGGCCAATCGCCATTTTGGTGTTCGGCCACAGTTGCTTGATAGCGTGACCTAACAGGTGCGCACAGGAGTGGCGGATGATTTCCAGACCGTCTTCGTCTTTGGCGGTGATGATAGACAGCGTTGCGTCATTTTCAATCAGATCGGACGCATCAACCAGCTCACCGTTCACACGACCGGCAATGGTCGCTTTCGCAAGACCCGGACCAATGTCCAGAGCCACATCCATTGGACTCACAGCACGATCGAAATGGCGTTGACTGCCATCAGGAAGAGTAATTACAGGCATTTCATATCCTTAATTCGCAGTGGTGACCCACACGAAAGATCACATACGAAGTAAATATTTGTTGAGTCGAAATAAATTACGCCGCCATCTAACCAACAATCGCTAAATTGGCGCGTAATCTGTTACGTCAATGAAGGCCACCATGGCTCACACTTTTCATTGCGTCAGAGGATGGTAACACTAAAAAAAGGGGGAATGTACCTCTTGTTTGATATTGGTTCCTTTGACTATTTTCTGTGTCCTACTGCTGGCTCACAAAAATAGAATATCAGGAAGCCTCAAAACCCAGCGCGCGGATTACCTCCGCCATGGCCTGTTTAGTCAATTCTGTACGCGGCACACGTTGATTCGCCAGCATCGTGCGCACCATCCCGGCAATCACCACATGTTTTGGCTCCTGGCCAAGGTCTCGCATCTCAAGCACCACTTTCCCAACGACCCGGCACATTTCTTCATATAACTCGGCATCTTTTGTCCTGCCCATTCACTCCCCCATGAGGTGATCACGACTTTTCGTGGTTTGTTGTTCTTCTGTTACTCATTAATAATACTGAATATCCACAGCAAGGTGATAATCGCAATAAGGAAATGTTGATGTCATTTACCGCACAAGAACGCACCACCCTGCTCGCCTGCAAAGGTGTCGGCCCGAAAGTCATTGAACGACTGGAGCAAATGGGATTTAGCTCACTCGATCAACTCAGTGAAGCTTCCGTTGACGATATCGTCGCCCAGGGGGCGGCGCTCGTCGGATCAACGTGCTGGAAAAACAGTCCACAGGCAAAAGCTGCTATTAGCAATGCTATCGCGCTGGCAAAAACAGTATCTGAGGGAAAATAAAGGGCCGGAGAACCCGGCCCAGTGCGGTTACATCTTGTAGCCGAGGGAGACTGTGGTTCGACGATCGGTATGCTCTGGCGCCGATGATGGCGGCTGAGAGTTCCAGGTCACGTTGTATGCCACTTTCAGACCAAAGTGGTCATTAATAGCGACATTTAACGCAGTCTCAGAGTTCAGTGTCGTGTCATCTGAACCAAACACAGATACACCCTGTGTGAATTTGGCGTTGTCGGTCATCTGCCAGGTATAGGTACCAGAGGCATAGCCCAGGCCTTGCGTTTTGGTGTCCCCGTCAGTGTATTCGTCGTAACGAACACCGGGACCAAATTCAAAGCGGAAGCTGTGCACCGGACCATTGAGGAACTGACGACCGTAACCAGCGGTCAGAACATCACGTTCACGATAGCCGTTGTATCGGTCAGTCAGCCAGCTTGCCTGGCCAAACAGATAATCGTAATCCGTCATGTTGTAACGGCTACGTCCACCTACGGAATATTTCTCTGAGGAACGCTCATCATTTGATGAGGTGTTGCTCGCAGTTCCCCATAAAGACCATGCGGTAGATGTGCCATACCAGGTCAGGGTGGAGTCAGCAGTCAGAGAAGAACTTGTGGTATTGCCAGACTGGGCCAGGTAACCACCGTTAACGCTACCTTCAAATGGTTTCTTCGCGGTGGAGGGGTCATCCATAACAGTAAAAACGGTGTCATCTGCGGCAGCATTCAACGACGCAAGCACGCCTCCCGCGAGAACAATCAGCACGGGTACTGTCTTAAAAAGCTTCATTTATTAGGAGTCCGAACAACAAAAAAAGAGACCATAACGGTCCCGGAAACTTTCAGGTGGATCAACGACCGACGGTCCATTGAAAGGTAACAAATTATAAAAAGGCCCGTTTAACATAGCAATGAATTCTTATTTCATTTTTTGAATAAGACAGATCTCAAATAGACATTAAATGTATAAAAGTCTCACATCGACTTATCGAAAATTCATATTCTAAATCATCGATTTATTTACATTGCCTTCTGAGTATCAGATGCCAGAATAAATATACTCACCGTAAAAGGAGATCATTATGGTATCGGTTTATACCCTAACGCTGGCCCCTTCCCTCGATAGCGCGACGCTCACGCCGCAGATTTACCCGGAAGGGAAACTCCGCTGTAGCGCCCCCGTCTTTGAACCCGGCGGCGGCGGCATTAATGTCGCACGCGCCATCGCCCATCTGGGGGGAAAAGCCACGGCAATTTTTCCGGCAGGTGGTGCGACAGGCGAGCATTTAACGGCGCTGCTTGCCGATGAAAATGTTCCCACGCAATGTGTCGAAACGCATGACTGGACCCGGCAAAATCTGCATGTGCATGTTGAGGCCAGTGGCGAGCAATACCGTTTTGTGATGCCAGGCGCCACGCTAACCGCTGATGAGTTCCGCCGACTGGAAGAGAAAGTGCTCGCCATTGAGAGTGGCGCGATCCTTGTGATTAGCGGCAGCCTGCCGCCGGGTATTGATGTGACGAAGCTGACGCAACTGGTTAAGGCCGCGCAACAGCAAGGGATCCGCTGCATCGTCGACAGTTCGGGTGATGCCCTCTCCGCAGCACTTGATATCGGTAATATAGAACTGGTCAAACCGAATCAGAAAGAGCTCAGCGCACTGGTAGGCCGGGAATTAACGCAGCCGGATGACGTTCAGAATGCGGCAAAAGAGATTGTTCGCCAGGGCAAAGCGCGACGGGTCGTGGTTTCTCTCGGCCCGCAGGGCGCGCTGGCCGTTGATGAAAGCCAGTGTGTCCAGGTTGTGCCGCCGCCGATGAAAAGCCAGAGTACCGTGGGCGCAGGTGACAGCATGGTCGGCGCGATGACGCTGAAACTTGCCGAAGGCGCGTCGCTTGAAGACATGGTGAAATTCGGTGTTGCCGCAGGGAGTGCTGCGACCATTAATCAGGGTACGAAATTGTGTTCGCGCGCCGACACACAAAAAATCTACGAATACCTGCGCAATCTCTGAAAATACGCCCTCGTCTTACGGCGAGGGCCTTCCCTCCTCTGGCGGCAGTCGACAAATCCTCTTCGCCGACTATGCTAAAAAAATTCAGGATAACAACGAGGTGAATTATGAGCAGCGACGGTATTACCCGCTACGTGGTTACAGTGAAATTTCACGAGCAGAGCCTGGCGGAAATCAACGAGCTGAATAATCAGTTTACGCGCGCCGGATTCCTGCTCACGCTCACGGATGAAGAAGGCAAAGTGCACGACCTTGGGACAAATACCTTTGGCCTTATCAGCCCGTTGAACGAACAAGAGGTGACTGAGCTGGCCAGTGGCCTTGCTGATAGCGTCGTCAGCGCAAAGCCTGATATTAGCGTGACAACCTGGGAAGCATGGCAAAAACAGACACAATAAGTGCCATTGTCCGTCCCAGGATGCGCAGGTGTGCGTTGGTTCGTATTTTTTCATAATAGTAGTGCGCTAACCTTATGATCTGGCTGATAACATGGGAGACATATCATGTGGCAAGCAATAAGTCGTCTGTTAAGCGAACAACTAGGCGTTGGTGAGATCGAACAGCGTGACGAGTTGCCAGGTGGAGAAATCCATGCTGCATGGCACCTGCGTTATGGTGGTCAGGATTTGTTTGTAAAATGCGATGAACGGGAATTACTGCCCATCTTCACCGCAGAAGCTGACCAGCTAGAACTGCTCTCCCGTAGTAATACGGTGCGCGTACCCAAAGTCCTGGCGGTCGGCAGTGACCGCGACTACAGCTTCCTGGTGATGGAGTATCTCCCGGCACGCCCTCTCGATGCCCACAGCGCTTTTTTACTCGGCCAGCAACTGGCACGGCTGCATGAGTGGAGCGACCAACCGCAGTTCGGTCTTGATTTTGATAATGACCTGTCGACAACACCGCAGCCCAATGCCTGGCAACGTCGCTGGTCAACCTTCTTTGCCGAGCAACGTATCGGCTGGCAACTGGAGCTGGCGGCAGAAAAAGGGCTGGAGTTTGGCAATATCGATGCCATCGTCGAACATGTTCAGCAGCGCCTTGCTTCGCATCAACCTCAGGCATCTCTGCTACATGGCGATCTGTGGTCAGCTAACTGTGCGCTTGGTCCGGACGGTCCGTTTATTTACGACCCGGCATGTTACTGGGGAGACAGAGAGTGTGACCTGGCAATGCTCCCGTTACACCCGGACCAACCGCCGCAAATTTATGATGGCTACCAGTCCGTGAGTCCCTTACCGGGCGATTTCCTTGACCGTCAGCCCGTGTACCAGCTTTATACACTCTTTAACCGGGCGATTTTGTTCGGAGGGCAGCATCTGGTAACGGCGCAAAAAGCGCTGGAGCGGGTACTTGCTGCATGACGGAACGATAAGGCCACCCAGAGGTGGCCTTAGTTCAAAGGAAGCCGAGCAGAGAGAAAAAGAAGTAACCTGCGACGATACAGATAACAGGCAGGACATAGAGCGGGAAAATCTGCCGGAAGATGGAGTGATTCGGTACCACGATACGCGCTGCTATTTGTTCGCGTGACAGCCCTTCGGCCCCTTTTGCCTTTTCCAGAATCAGTTGATCTTCAAGGTTTTCACGCAGAAACCGCGTCTGACGGCTCATCCTTGCCCCGGAAGCCTGCAGCGCCAGCCCTACAAAGATCAGCGCAAAAATAATCCAGAAACCGATATTAAGCTGGTGATGGAAATCCGGCGTGGGTGAGTTGTACCAGAAAAAATTGAGGAATGGCGTGTTAAACCGCATCATCTCAATCATCACATGGGCGAAATCCAGCATAACGGCATTGATGCCCGGCTGTTTTTCACTGTGGTCGTACATAAACTTAAGTACTGAAATAATTGTCGAAATCACCGATGGGATAAAGATAACCCACCCCAGGACGCGTTTTAGTATGGCAATGCGTCCAGCTTGTTGATACGTCATGGGTTCCCCTTGTGAGACGTTCCGTTTTCCGCCTAAGTCTACCCTCTCATATTCATTTTCGCCCGATCTTTAAAGACGGTATGATGACCTCCTGACCAGAAAAAGTGTTTCTCCCTGTGTTCTAACGTAAGAAAGAGAGGTGTGAATGTCTGCCCCGCGACAAATACTCGCTGCCATTTTCGATATGGATGGATTAATTATGGACTCAGAGCCACTCTGGGATCGTGCTGAACTGGATGTCATGGCAAGCCTGGGGGTTGATATTACCCGCCGCGATGAGCTACCGGATACCCTCGGCCTGCGCATTGATATGGTTGTTGGCCTGTGGTTCGCCCGCCAGCCGTGGACCGGTCCGGACTGCGAAGAGATCACCCAACGCATCATCAGTCGCGCCATCGCCCTGGTGGAAGAAACGCGCCCGTTGCTGCCAGGCGCGCGTGAAGCGATTGCTCTGTGCAAAGCCAGCGGTCTGAAAGTGGGTCTGGCCTCGGCATCGCCGCTGCATATGCTGGAAAAAACGCTCTCTCTGTTCGGCCTGCGCGATAATTTCGATGCGCTGGCGTCCGCCGAAAAACTACCGTACAGCAAACCGCATCCGCAGGTTTATCTGGACTGTGCCGCAAAGCTTGGCGTTGACCCGCTTACCTGTGTGGCGCTGGAAGATTCTGTCAATGGCATGATCGCCAGTAAAGCCGCCCGGATGCGCTCCATTGTGGTGCCTGCCGAAGAGAACCGTGCCGATCCGCGCTACGCGTTAGCCGATGTGAAGTTAACCAGCCTTGAAGAGCTCACCCTGACACATTTGTGCGGCTAACTCCTGACACCAGAGATGGGTAACACTGTCTCTGGTTTTTTATTTTTAAAACATCGTTTCATTTTATTTGTAATTCTCCCTTTCTGCCCCTATCCTCATCTCAGGCGCGATGACAATAACCAGGACCAGGGGGAACTATGATTCTTGATGCCTTTTCACTTGCAAACAAAGTCGCCATCGTTACCGGCTGCGATACCGGCCTGGGGCAAGGGATGGCGCTGGGGCTTGCCGAAGCAGGATGCCATATCGTCGGCGTTGGCCGTAAAAAACCACAGGAGACCGCCGAGCGAGTCACCGCGCTGGGCCGCAAATTCCTCGCAATTCAGGCTGACCTCAGCAAGCAAGACAGCATTAATGACATCGTCAGCCAGGCCGTTTCACAGATGGGTCGCATTGATATTTTGCTCAATAACGCCGGGACGATTCGTCGTTGCGATGCGCTGGAATTTAGCGAGAAAGACTGGGACGATGTGATGAGCCTTAACATCAAGACGGTTTTCTTTCTGTCCCAGGCTGTCGCTCGTCAGTTTATTGCCCAGGGTGGTGGCGGAAAAATCATCAATATTGCTTCTATGCTCTCGTTTCAGGGGGGCATCCGCGTACCGTCATATACCGCGTCTAAAAGCGGTGTTCTGGGGCTGACCCGTCTGCTCGCCAATGAATGGGCATCACACAATATCAATGTTAATGCCATTGCCCCTGGCTACATGGCGACCAACAACACCCAGGCGTTACGGGAAGATGCAGAGCGTAATCAGGAGATTGTCGATCGTATTCCGGCAGGCCGCTGGGGAAAACCAGATGATCTCAAAGGCCCAGCGGTATTTCTTGCCTCTGCGGCTTCTGACTATATCAATGGCTATACTCTCGCCGTGGACGGTGGCTGGCTGGCGCGTTAAATGTCATTCTTGTGACAAAGAGTTACACCGTCACCTCTTCCGCCTACTGTATAAAAACCCTATACTGTATGCATCGGCAGTTTAGCGAGTTTTATCATGACGGCGGAAGGACACCTGCTTTTTTCCATTGCCTGCGCGGTGTTTGCCAAAAATGCCGAGTTGACGCCCGTGCTGGCACACGGGGATTGGTGGCATATTGTTCCGTCAGCCATTCTGACCTGTCTTCTGCCCGATATTGACCACCCGAAGTCTTTTCTTGGGCAGCGGTTAAAATGGATCTCAAAGCCCGTGGCCCGCATGTTCGGTCACCGGGGTTTTACTCATAGCCTGTTGGCCGTTTTTATTGGCTTAACGCTGTTCTATCTCAAAGTGCCCGATAGCTGGATTATCCCGGCAGACGCACTGCAGGGGTTGGTTCTGGGTTATTTGAGCCATATCCTTGCCGATATGATCACCCCGGCAGGCGTCCCTCTTCTCTGGCCCTGCCGCTGGCGATTCCGTCTACCTTTGCTCTCGCCGCAACGCGGTAACCAACTGGAGCGTGTGTTATGCATGGCGCTGTTCACCTGGGCGCTGTGGATGCCACAAACATTGCCCGATAACAGTGCAGTGCGCTGGTCATCGCAGATGATTAATGTGCTGCAAAACCAGTTCAATCGCTTTATTCATCACCAGACCGACCATTAAATCGCCACTTTTCGCTCTTACGGCATAATTCATTCCATTTGGATATAAGGCCTGCGGACCTCTTCTGCTAACCTTCCGCCATTGGCTGACCTTTGGATGCCAGCCTTATAATGAGATCAGGAGAACGGGGATGAACTTTCCTTTAATCGCAAACGTTGTGGTGTTTGTCGCACTGCTGCTGTTGCTGGCGCAAACGCGTCACAAACAGTGGAGTCTGGCAAAAAAAGTACTGGCCGGTTTAGGGCTGGGCGTAGTGTTTGGCCTTGCATTGCAGGCTATCTACGGCTCGGATAACCCGGTACTGAAGAATTCTATCCAGTGGTTCAACGTGGTCGGTAATGGCTACGTGCAACTGCTGCAGATGATTGTTATGCCGCTGGTTTTTGCTTCTATTCTGAGCGCCGTTGCACGCCTGCACAACGCGTCTTCGCTGGGAAAAATTAGCTTTTTAACTATCGGCACTCTGCTGTTTACGACGATGATTTCAGCGCTGGTTGGCGTCATGATGACCAACCTCTTCGGTCTGACCGCCGAAGGTCTGGTTCAGGGGACCGCCGAAACAGCCCGTTTAACGGCCATTCAAACCAACTATGTAGGCAAAGTGGCCGATCTGAGCGTACCGCAGTTGCTGCTGTCGTTTGTACCGAAGAATCCGTTTGCCGATCTGACGGGTGCAAGCCCGACCTCCATTATCAGCGTTGTGATTTTCGCTGCGTTTCTGGGTGTCGCCGCCCTGAAACTGCTCAAAGACGATGCGCCGAAAGGCGAGCGCGTTCTCATCGCCATTGATACGCTGCAAAGCTGGGTGATGAAGCTGGTGCGTCTGGTGATGCAACTGACGCCGTATGGCGTTCTGGCGCTGATGACCAAAGTGGTGGCTGGCTCGAACATCCAGGACATTATTAAGCTCGGCAGCTTTGTTATCGCCTCCTACATTGGTCTTGGCATTATGTTTGTGGTGCATGGCCTGCTGCTGGGTGTGAATGGCATCAGCCCGCTGAAATACTTCCGCAAAGTATGGCCGGTACTGACCTTTGCATTTACCAGCCGTTCCAGCGCCGCGTCTATTCCGCTGAATGTGGAAGCGCAAACTCGTCGTCTGGGCGTACCTGAGTCTATCGCCAGCTTCTCCGCCTCGTTCGGTGCGACCATCGGTCAGAACGGCTGTGCGGGTCTCTACCCGGCAATGCTGGCGGTAATGGTTGCTCCGACAGTGGGCATTAATCCGTTGGATCCGATGTGGATTGCCACCCTGGTCGGTATTGTGACGGTCAGCTCCGCAGGTGTTGCGGGTGTAGGTGGTGGTGCGACCTTCGCCGCACTGATTGTGCTGCCGGCTATGGGTTTACCCGTCACACTGGTTGCGCTGCTGATTTCGGTGGAACCGCTGATCGACATGGGGCGTACTGCGCTTAATGTCAGCGGCTCAATGACCGCAGGTACGTTGACCAGCCAGTGGCTTAAGCAGACGGACAAAACCATTCTGAACAGCGAAGAGGACGCCGAACTGGCACATCGCTAATTTAGACGTCATTCGAAACGAAAACCGCCTGACAAGTCATTGCAGGCGTTTTTTTTTACTCGTCGATTTCGCCTTCCTGACGAATCTGAGTTGCCCAGCGCTGAGCAGCTTCAGGCACGCTAAAAACAGGTGAACGCGTAAAACGCTCGCCCTGTAACACGAAGGCCACATATTTCCCGTGCAATAACCAGACGTCACGAAACCCATCAACCTTCAAAGCATGTTCAGGCGGTGCAGGTTCGATACGGGGTACATAGCTGATAACACGACGGTTTTGATGGCGCAAAGGTTTCATAAGCGAAGAGTTCACTAAAACGATTTCCACTAACACGAAAGTCCTATCATAGCCGATCGTCACCCCGCGCGTCGCCTCCGGGCTGACTTTCTGCGTATTTTTGCCGCTCTCTCAGTGCGCTGATAGCCGTTACGCCTGAGCACTGTCCTGAGTTGTTCTATAGTTAGAAGGGTTTTGCCAAAGCAACGACCATTTTTCAGCAATGAAAACAGGAGACGTGTTCAATGTCGGATAAAGAACAAAACCCTACAAATCATCAATCACCGGTGCATGATGCCAGTGAGTCAAAACCCGGTCTGGATTCTCTGGCGCCGGCAGACGGTTCCCATCGCCCTTCCCCGCATCTCTCCGCGCCCGGCGAGCAACCCACGGCCCCAGGCAGTTTAAAGGCCCCCAACACGGCCAATGAGAAACTCACCGCGCTGGAAGCCTTTCGTAAGGGCAGCGAAAATTTTCCACTGACGACAAATCAGGGCGTACGCATCGCAGACGATCAAAATTCACTGCGGGCGGGCACGCGGGGACCGACGCTGCTGGAAGACTTTATTCTGCGCGAAAAGATCACCCATTTTGACCATGAGCGCATTCCTGAACGCATCGTCCACGCACGCGGTTCTGCCGCCCACGGCTATTTCCAGCCTTACGAAAGTTTATCGGCCATCACCAAAGCAGATTTTCTCTCCGACCCGGAGAAAATCACGCCGGTATTTGTGCGTTTTTCCACGGTTCAGGGAGGAGCAGGCTCCGCCGATACCGTGCGGGATATTCGTGGATTTGCCACCAAGTTTTACACCGAAGAGGGTATCTTCGATTTGGTGGGGAACAACACGCCCGTATTTTTTATTCAGGACGCGCATAAATTCCCGGATTTCGTTCATGCGGTAAAACCCGAGCCTCACTGGGCAATTCCCCAGGGGCAGAGCGCTCATGACACCTTCTGGGATTATGTCTCGCTGCAACCGGAGACACTGCATAATGTCATCTGGGCAATGTCTGACCGCGGGATCCCACGCAGTTATCGCACCATGGAAGGCTTTGGTATTCATACTTTTCGCATGATCAATGCCGAAGGCAAAGCCACGTTTGTGCGTTTTCACTGGAAACCCGTGGCAGGAAAAGCCTCACTGGTCTGGGATGAGTCGCAGAAATTGACCGGTCGTGACCCCGATTTTCATCGTCGCGATCTCTGGGAAGCGATTGAAGCGGGTGATTACCCGGAATATGAGCTTGGATTACAGCTCATTCCTGAAGAAGATGAATTTAAATTTGATTTTGATCTCCTCGACCCGACGAAACTGATCCCGGAAGAGCTGGTGCCAGTAAAGCGAGTGGGCAAAATGGTGCTCAACCGTAATCCGGATAATTTCTTTGCCGAAAACGAGCAGGCCGCCTTCCACCCCGGTCATATTGTCCCCGGGCTCGATTTCTCTAACGATCCCCTGCTGCAGGGGCGTCTGTTCTCCTATACGGATACGCAGATTAGCCGTCTTGGTGGGCCAAACTTTCATGAGATCCCCATAAACCGCCCCACCTGCCCGTACCATAATTTGCAGCGCGACGGCATGCATCGAATGGATATTGATACTAACCCGGCAAACTATGAACCCAACTCGATTAATGACAACTGGCCGCGCGAGACACCGCCGGGCCCCAAACGGGGTGGGTTTGAGTCGTACCAGGAGCGGATTGAAGGCGGCAAAATTCGCGAACGTAGCCCCTCATTTGCCGAATATTATGCGCATCCACGCCTGTTCTGGCTCAGCCAGACGCCATTTGAGCAGCTGCATATCATCGATGCTTTCAGCTTCGAGCTGAGTAAGGTCGTGCGCGAATATATTCGTGAACGGGTGGTTGACCAACTGGCGCATATTGACGTCCATCTGGCAAATGCCGTCGCTGCGAACCTCGGCATTACGCTGAGTGAAGCACAACGCAACATCGCGCCACCGAAGGAGGTAAACGGCCTGAAAAAAGATCCGTCGCTCAGCCTGTATGCCATCCCGGATGGTGCCATCAAAGGGCGTATCGTCGCCGTGTTGCTAAATGATAAAACGCGTGCCGATGATGTGCTCACTATTCTGCAAGCACTTAAAGCACAAGGGGTGCATGCGAAACTGCTCTATTCCCGAATGGGCACTGTTGTGACCGATGATGGCTCCGTCTTACCTGTCGCGGGGACTTTTGCGGGCGCGCCGTCACTGACGGTTGATGGCGTCATTGTGCCTGGCGGTGATCTCAGCCAGTTACTGAATAATGGCGATGCGCTTTACTACCTGCTGGAAGCCTACAAACATCTAAAACCCATTACGCTGCTGGGCGATGCCCGTCAGTTCAGCGCCGCTTTACAGGTTGGCGCGCAGGGGGAAGAAGGTGTGATCCAGGCCGAGGATGCCTCAGGCAGCACCCTGGATGATTTCCTGGGGTTATTGCGCGCGCACCGTATTTGGTCACGCATGAGTAAAATCGCCAGCATTCCTGCCTGATAAGCACGCACCGCGGCCTGTGCCTCGGTGCGTGACTTACAGATCCCGAAAAGTGCCCGGTCTGAAGCCGCGTTCGGCAATGACCTGTTGCAATGAAGGCTGGGTCAGCACTTCCAGCTCTGTTAAACGTGGGTAACAGTACTGACTTGCCATAAGCTGATTATCCACAAACGCCGGATGGCTCATGATCTCCAGTGAACTGTCGCCACGTTGCGCGGCGGCATCCAGAATGGCGGTGAACAGCGATACCGTGATCTCATCGCCATAAAAGGCGCTGGAAAAACCGCTCGTGCTGGATACCCCGTTTGCGTCAATTCCCTGACGCCGGGCCTCATCGCGATCGACACGCAGCGGAATGCCTTTCTGCCGGGCAAACGCCGCAACCAGCGGGAAAATGGCGCCAATCATATGCACATGATGATGACTGTCGATGTGTGACGGCGGCTTGCCAAACAGTGCGATAAAACGCGCATACTGGCAGGCCAGCTCATCGGCAATCTCCTGGAGCGGCAGGGAACCTTGTGCAGCCAGATCCCAGATCCATTTCCCAAGTTGCCCCTCTCGCGTCAGTGATGGCGTATTTCCCACGGGTTTTCCCAACGTCAGCGTGAAATGCAGCCCCACCGCCAGTTCCGGAACCTGCTCGCACAGCGCAACCGCATGTTCAATAGCGGCACCGTTCACCAGCGCAGTCGTGGACGTTACGACGCCGTTACGGCAGGCGTCGACGATGCCGTAGTTCTGCCCACGGCTTAAGCCAAAGTCATCCGCATTGACGATTAACAGTCTTTGCATAACCCCTCACTGTTTGAAGGATGCTATTGTCGTAGCAAAACGCGGTAACCACTGCTGATTGGCCAGCAGCATATCGCGAGCCAGTTTTTCCGCGTCTTTATCAGAATGGATCAACGGATTAAGGTTGAGCGCCAGCAAAATATCATTCAGCTCACCGCTCAGTGCCGCGTTGCTGGCAGCAATCTCAAAGCCCTTAATGGTGTAAATCAGCCCAAGAACCTTGTCGTCAAAGTGTGTGATCCGTGGATGCGGCGTCGCCCCCTCGCGCCCCAGAAGACAGGTCATTTCTACTGCCCATTGCGCAGGGATATTCTCTACACAGCCCCTGTGCGGCACATTCACGTAATGCTCCGTCTGCTTATCATTAAAAATCGCATTGATCACTTCACAAGCGGCATCGGAATAATAAGCCCCGCCGCGCATCTCCAGTGCCTTCGGTTTCACATTGAGTGTCGGATCTTTGTACATCTCAAAGAGGTTCTTTTCGACCTCCTGAACCACCTGCGCACGCGTCCCCCCTTTGTAATATTCCCCCATTTCGATACCCAGCATCTCTTTGGATTTGAAATAGTATTGCAGGTAGGAACATGGCAGCAGGTTGAGCGAACGCAGTAAGCCTTCCGAGAAGGGTAAATCAAAAATATTCTTCACCGAAGATTTCGCCAGACGCCCGGAAGCGACCCCATCCATTAATTCGGCAAAGCGCGACTCGCCATTCACCAGCACATCTTTGATAAAGACCAGATGGTTCAGACCAAATAAATCGATCGATAACGTATCAGTCGTGGCGAGTTGCAGAACATCACGGACGAACATTTTCATACCGATGGGGACATTACAGACGCCAATAAAGCGACGGAAGTTGGTATGGCGATAAACCGCTTCTGTGACCATGCCAGCCGGGTTAGTGAAATTGATCACCCATGCCTGCGGGCACAGCTCTTCCACATCACGAAGAATATCGAAAATCACCGGGATAGTGCGTAGCCCTTTAAACAAACCACCGGCACCATTGGTTTCCTGACCAAGATAACCATGGCTTAGCGGAATGCGCTCGTCGAGTTCACGTGCTTTGAGCTGGCCGATACGGAATTGTGTGGTAACGAAATCAGCATCGCGCAGCGCTTCACGTCGATCAAGGGTTTTAAATATCTTTAATGGCACCCCCGCTTTGTCCACCATGCGGCAGCAAAGATCATAAATGATATCCAGCTTATGTTTCCCCTCCTCCACATCTACCAGCCATAATTCACTGACGGGTAATTCATGGTAGCGAAGAATAAATCCTTCCAGTAACTCCGGGGTATAACTGCTGCCGCCACCGATAGTGACAATTTTCAGTTTCGTCGTCATATTTTCTCCCTCAGGCCTGATGTTAAGACAAGCCGTGTCATTACCGCAGTGCGATAATTATAGAATGGTGATGTTTGTTAGCGGGGACAAACCCCGCAAATCAGGAAATATTCGTCAGTTGTTTACGGTAACTACCTGGTGTAAATGAGGTCAGTCGTTTAAATGTTTTAATAAATAAGCTGGGGCTGCTGTACCCTGCCTCCCATGCAATATCGTTGATTGAGAAATTCGAAATTTCGAGCTGCTTGCGGGCAAAATTAATCCGAATTTCATTAATAATTTGCAGCGGTGTTTTATGATAATAACGCTGCGTTGCCCTGGTTAAATATTCCTGAGATTTCCCCGACAAGGCGACCATATTTTCCAGCGCATTTTCACCAAAACGGTGTTTGTCATGCATACCCTCTACGGTCATTTTTAACCATTGCGGAATGCAATCTTCCTCCTGCTGCTCACGGTAGTGGCGCAGGCGATTGATAACATGGAAGGTGACATTTTCAATAAACTCATCGAGTTCACTATCACGAAAATTGAGCGATGCTATGACCGATTCAATGTACGCCAGAAAGTTGGCCTTGATGCGATAACTCTGCGAGGCCACGAAACAAAACGGTACCAGCGAAAGATAATGCGTATCAAAAAATTGCCGACTGATCCCCACATTAAGGATCCGCGTTGCGCCAAACTCATAAAAGCTCTGGTGGGTTGAACCGACGGGTATAAAGACAAAGTCACCTCGCTCCAGCAACACCCGTTTCCCGTTAATCACCTGATAGTAACGCCCGGTCAGGACGAGCGTAAATTCATAGTAATCATGCTGATGCAGCCCACTGATGCTCTCAACTTTATTGTAGATAAACACGTGAAAAGGCCGGCCATTAAAAAGCTGTTGCTCTCTGACTATTCTCGCGTCCGTCGCATTTATCTCTGGCTGCATCTGCGGGCTTCTCCTTTATCGTCACATTTTCTCGTGCAGTTCAATCAACTCGGTAATAAGCTCTCGCGCCAGCATGGCTGTCATCAGGTGATCCTGCGCGTGGACCAGTACCAGGCTTACCTTTATCTTACCCTGCCCCTCATCACTTTCAATGAGCTGAGTCTGTACGCGATGTGCCTCATGCAGGGCGGCATGGGATTGCGCCATCAACGTTTTTGCCGTCTCAAAATCCCCCTGCTTGGCTTGTTTTAATGCGCTGTACGCCAGGCTTCGCGCCTGACCCGCGTTGATGATAAGCCCCATGACGACCTCTTCCAGGGCGTCCGCGTCGGTGTCTGTTTCCGGCAGGTTATCTAAATCCAACATGATGACTCCTCGTCTGTAGCCGCGGCCATACACAGGCCGCGGCGAAGTTCCTTAAAATTTCAACGCCTGGGCGATATCTTCCTCGCTCTCTTCGGCTTCGATAGTGTTCTGTGCTTTATTCGATATCACGACGAACGGTAGGTAGAGCAGTGTCGCCACACCGAGGTTGAACAGCGCCAGCAACAGGGCAGCGATACTGCCGTTGGTGTTAAAGAAAGCCCCAAGCCCGGTGGGCATGGTCCAGGGTGCGATATTGGTGACAGGCGGGATGATTCCCATGTAATAAGCCGCCATGGTGATGGCTGCCAGTAACGGCTGAACCAGAATGAACGGAATAAACATCACCGGGTTCATGATAATCGGCAGGCCAAACATCATGGGTTCGTTAATCTGGAAGATCCCGGAAGGCAATGCCAGCTTCGCCACCTGGCGGTGATCGGCACGGCGGGACGCAATAAAGATGGCGATAATTAACCCCAGCGTCGCCCCGGTGCCGCCCAGGAAGATATAGGAGTCAAGAACCGGTTTCGCCCAGGCATGGAAGGTTTTCCCCGCGGCCAGCGCCGCATCGACTGAACCGTATTCGGTATACAGCGCCACGTTTTCCAGCGCCCACGGCGTCATGATGCCGCTATCCAGTGCGGCCAGAGCCAGTGAACCATGGACGCCAAAGAACCACAGCAGCGAGGTAAAGATGACATACGCCCAACCAACCACCCCGCCCATTGCCGCCAGTGGCTTAGAGATGGAGTCCATAATGATCTGGTGAAAGGTCGTTCCGGCACCGGCCAGTCCCCATGCGATAATCCCCATGACAGAGAGGATCACAAAGCCCGGAATCAGCGCCGAAAAGGAGCGAGAGACCGACGCAGGAACGCTATCAGGTAACTTAATCACCCAGTTGCGCCGGACAACAAAGGCGAACATTTCCGCGACCACCAGCCCAATCAACATACCGGAGATAATGTTCGAGCCGCCGAGCCAGTTAGCATCTACCGCATACGCCTCCCCAACGCTATAGGGGGTCACCGTCATAAACGCCGCCACGGCCAGCAATCCGGCAGCAAGGGGATCAACTTTGCGTTCCTCCGCCAGCGCCATGCCAATAAAAAAAGGCGCCATCAGCGACATAATGCCCAATGTACCGTTGTAGACATTACCGCCTATGGCTTTAAGGCCGTTCAGGGAAGTAATTGTTGACGCATCCAGTCGAATACCAAGAGAGTAGAAAAAAGACCCTTCGCCAAAACTAAGAAAGACATTATTAATTAAAACAAACATGGCCCCGGCGAGCGTTAATGGCATTAATTTAATAAAGCCATTTTTAATCGCATTGACATGCGGTTGCTTGCCTATTTTTACCGCGAACGGCAACAGCACCTTCTCCAGAGAATTGATCGCTTTATTCATACAAATAAGCCCTTAAGTGCCGCAACGTTAATTGCGGCATGAATGTGTGAAATTACTCTTTGACGGGAAAAATAAAAATTTAAAGCGCTGCTTTTTTAATGGCAGCAATGGCACTTTTAAGAACTGCTAAACCATCGATTTTGCCATAGAGCAAAGAATCAATAACTTCTACTGGCTTATCGGGCAGAATGCGCTGGATTTCAGGCAACATATACGCAATTTGCGGACCTAATAAGACGACATCCGCCTGTGGACCTTTCTCTGCCGCCAGCGTTTCCGGAAAGGCATCGATAATAACCGGCACATTATACTTTTCTGCCTGCGCACGCATTTTCGACACCAGCAACGAGGTAGACATGCCCGCTGAGCAGAACAAATAGATGATTTTCTTATCCATAAAACCTCCCTTGAACAGCATTTATCATCGAAGAATCCAATGATTAAGCCGTGTGGCGAGACGCCGCGTTATCTGTTTTTTGATGTTGTATTGAGTATACGTGGGCGCGCTGCAAGGGGATAATTCGCTACAAACCATAATTGTCTCTCATTGACCTGGTATCATGATTCCCTTCACATTACGGCCAAATAATTCGCTTCGTTAAAAAAGATCCTGACGTAAAAAAACCGGCCCAGGGACCGGTTTTAGATCTGCTCAGGCAAAGAGAATCAAAGGTTACTGCTTAGGCGCTTGCGGATCGGTGTCATACTCGGCACAGGTCTGGTAGCCTGAGTTCATCACGTGACCCGTCTCATCCAGCGCGACGAAATAGGTTTCAGTTTTACCATTACGTTGACCCAGGATATAGGTCTGGCAAGTACCACGCGCGTGGATCATGGTCACTTCGGAAGAAGGACGACCGGCAACCTGCATAACCTGCTGGCGGGTCATCCCTTTTTTGACATCTTTCACTACGGGCTGGCTCACCTGATCTTTAGCGCGATCATAAGCCGTACACCCTGCCAGCATAGTCAGTACCGCCGCTGCACCCAGAATTCCTGCGATGTTCTTGTTCATATTCCATCCTCTTGTTTATCCGCTTGTGTATCAGCGTGTTATCTAAGCCTGGAATATAAAATTGCATTTTTCAACTATACGACGTGACTGGCATAACTTTCAGAAAAATCTAATAAAACGATGATAACCTGCTAAAACGGCGTAATATGCGACACTCAAATTCGTGATCCTTGTCGTTTTACCGTCAAAGGGTTAATTTGGCTGCATCACCTATTTGCTACCTGCATAGCAGGCCACATGACGGAGGGGTTAAATGACTCTGCAACAAGAGATTATTCAGGCACTGGGCGTCAAGCCGACCATCAACGCCGAAGAAGAAGTTCGCCGTAGCGTTGATTTTCTCAAATCCTATCTACAAACCTATCCCTTTTTACGCTCACTGGTACTGGGTATCAGCGGCGGTCAGGACTCAACCCTGGCCGGTAAGCTTTGCCAGACCGCCATCTCCGAATTGCGCCAGGAAACCGGCGACACCAGCTATCAGTTTATTGCGGTACGTTTACCCTACGGCGTACAGGCAGATGAGCAAGATTGCCAGGATGCCATTGAGTTTATCAAACCGGATCGCGTGCTGACGGTAAACATCAAAGGTGCAGTGCTGGCCAGCGAACAGGCGCTGCGCGAGGCAGGCATCGAGCTGAGCGATTTTATTCGCGGCAACGAAAAAGCCCGTGAGCGTATGAAAGCCCAGTACAGCATCGCCGGGATGACGAAAGGTGTCGTCGTAGGTACTGACCATGCGGCAGAAGCGGTCACCGGTTTCTTCACCAAATACGGTGATGGCGGTACAGATATCAACCCGATTTTCCGTCTTAATAAACGTCAGGGTAAACAACTGCTGGCATCCCTGGGTTGCCCGGAACACCTGTATAAGAAAGCCCCTACCGCTGACCTGGAAGACGATCGCCCTTCTCTGCCGGACGAAGCAGCACTCGGCGTTACCTACGAGAACATTGATGATTACCTGGAAGGCAAAACGCTCGACGCCGGTACAGCGCAGATCATCGAAGGCTGGTATGTGAAGACGGAACATAAACGTCGCCCGCCGATCACCGTTTTCGACGATTTCTGGAAAAAGCAATAAATCTCAGGGGCGGCGCAAGCCGCCTCTTTTTTCACCTGCCGCAGCCTGCTACACTGGATATCTAAACAGTATCAGGAGTCCGCAGTGAACAGGCGTCAATCCGCCCCGCGTCTTGAATTTGAAGCGGCGGCTATTTATGAATATCCCGAGCATTTACGTCCATGGCTGGAAGCACTACCAAAGCAGCCAGGCGTCTATTTTTTTCATGGCGAAAGCGACGCGATGCCCCTGTACATCGGCAAAAGCGTGAATATACGTAGCCGGGTACTTTCTCATTTGCGTACCCCCGACGAAGCGGCGATGCTCCGCCAGTCCCGACGCATCACCTGGATATGTACCGCAGGTGAGCTTGGAGCCCTGCTGCTTGAAGCTCGCCTGATTAAAGAGCAACAACCGCTTTTTAATAAACGTCTGCGCCGCAATCGACAGCTTTGTTCATTATCAGTCAACGGCGATAAACCACAGGTAGTCTACGCCCGTGAAGTGGATTTTTCCTCAGAGGTCGGCCTGTACGGCCTGTTCGCCAACCGCCGCGCCGCCCTGCAAACCTTGCAGTCCATCGCCGATGACGAAAAGCTCTGCTACGGCCTGCTGGGTCTGGAGTCATTAACTCGCGGTCGCGGCTGTTTTCGTTCGGCGTTGCGCCGGTGCGCAGGCGCGTGTTGCGGTAAAGAAACCGTGGCCGAGCATGATGGCCGTTTTCTGGCCGCAATGGAGCGTATGCGTCTGGTGTGTTGGCCCTGGAACGGGCCAATTAGCTTACAGGAAGTGGGTGAACAGATGACGCAATACCATATCATTCATAACTGGCTGTGGCTTGGCGCAGTAAACCATCTGGATGAGGCGGCAGAGTTACTCCGCACGCCCGCCGGGTTTGATCATGATGGTTATAAAATACTCTGCAAGCCGTTACTGTCAGGGGAGTATCTGATTAGTGAGTTCCCTCAGTGACCGGGAAGCCAGGTAATTTCGCTAAAAAGTAACTGACCTTCTGATTTTAACAAACGTAGCGTCTGGCGGCCTTCGCTCCAAAAGGCCCCCTGATCGGCGGTAAGCAGCTTATCGCCAAGTTGCCATGCCCCGCTCAGTACGAAGATCACGCCCCCACGGGTGCCAAATGTGGTAAAAGTCCGGTCCGCAATGCGTACTTTTGCACGGCAGTGATCGCGGCGAGTCATGATATTGAAATCCATCGACATCTGCCCTTCATGAAGCTGGACTTTCACCGGCTGTTCTCCGGGAAATGTAAAAGGCTGGAATTTTTTTAACGTGTGACAGAATTCATGGCCGGCATCCAGCGTAACTTCACCGCCTTCAATAAGGGTAATGACACGATCGACGCCGGGAAATTGCGGAAACTCACCGTTACTGGCCAGCGATGCGATACTTGCCCGCCAACTGAAATCTCGCGTCGCCTCCGGAAAACAACAAATTTCTCGGGTTTCCCCTGCACCATTACGCCAGAGATTTACCGGCATTTTGCGGATATCAAAGAATTCCATCATCACTCCTGAATGGCGCAGCATGGAAGCGCCGCGCCGCTGCTTCTAAAGGCAGCGTGTCATTATCATCCATCCTGCCATTAAAAGATTATCGGCAGCAAAGCAGGATGCCTTAGCGATGCTGTGGTCAGCATGTAAAAAATTAACGTAATGATACACGGAAATTTTTTGTCAAAAACGAGCAGGTTGAGAATACCGTGATACAGGCGGCAGACAAGGGGGCGGGAAAGAAAAAACCGCCAGTCCTGCCCACAACGTAAACACGTGCTATGAGCAAGACCGGCGGTCTTGATAGGAGTTGCTGAATCAATTATTCAGCAGGTTGAGGCATTCTACCTTCTGGCGCCGGACGTTCTGTCAGACGCTTCTCAAAATTGGCATTAAACTGTTTTTTCTGTTCCGGCGTCAGGACATTGTAGATTTTGTTCTGTGTTTCAAGATGTGCCAGCATGTGCGCTTTACGCTGCTCATCCATCTTCGCGATTTGCGCTTCTGCTTTCGCTTTATCGAAGGTGTCACTGGCAATAATGTTGTGCATATCGCGGCGTTCTTGCAGCATCTGCTCATACTCGCCTTTCCTGATGTCGCGGATCTGCTGTTTCTGCGCATCCGTCAGGTTCAGGCCTTTGAACATCATGTCATGATGAGGTCCGCGTGGGCCTTTATGATGCATTGTCGGGCCGCCATCAGCCGGAGCGGTCGTGGTATCGGCAGCATGCGCCAGATTAGCAGCGCCAAGAGCAAGGGTAGAGGCAACAAACAGAGCGGTGAGTTTACGCATAATATAATTCCTTACTATTCATGTTTTCTTGCGGCGTATGCCGTGTTGACGATATTCACTTTAGCGTTTTATTCGTCAAAAAATCAGAGCATCGGTAAAACAATGAAAGTGTAAAAAACATTTTTACAGCAATTGTGGAGGAAATATGGATAAACGAAGGAGAGTAGCAAACCAAATATAACGACAGACAGTTTTACAGCTAATAATGGAGATTATATAACGCTGGTAGATAATAACAAGTTAATGCAACAGGAATAATCTGCATATGGATTAAAAATATATGCAAACTGGTGAACTATGCCTGATATATCACCATCTGTAGTCGACTGATACGAATCCGCGACGCGGATCCGTTGATCACTTCCCGGCTTTAGCTGAGCAAATAAAGCCTCATATCGTTAAGATGATGAGGCCAGCTCAGATTCTTAAGCGTCCGCTGGTGTCGGGAAATAGGCTATATGCACGCTATCGCTAAAGCTAAACACGTCCATTCCAACTTTCGCAAAAAGAATTGAAAGCGACTTTTTAGTATGGATCGTTACATGACCATTTCGTGGCGCGACATACCAGCTATGGGTGCCTTCATTGGTCATAGAATCGCTTACTAATGTAGAAAAGAAAATTGCCCCTTTCTCTTCCAGGAAATTGAAAGCCTCAAAGAGAGTAGCAACTGGGGTAGGCGTATGTTCGAAAACTTCAAAAGAGGTAATTAATTCAAACTTGCCTTGTGGTAACTCAAGGTTTAAATGGAACGGATCCCAACCAACCGCTTTAACGCCCTGTTCACAGAGCAAGTTTGCAAGCTGGCCATCACCGCCGCCATAGTCGAGAACATTCCATTTCAGTATTGGTTTAAAATTAGACATTACCAATTCTGCATTATTTCTTGGGCGAACACCAAGAAAATCAGGATCGTGATTTATATAATCATCATTATAAATGTATTTTTTAAAATCATCGAAATCCCAATCATCAAATGCATGAGTATATAGCAGTCCGCAATTCTCGCAGCGATGATAATAAATCGGTATTCCCGTCAATGGTAAGACTGCATGATCAGGTAACTTACTATCACATGAAGTATTAAAGTCAACGACTCCACATAAATAGGCATCGCTTTCACAGACTTTGCATTTTGATGAATGTACAAGGCTTTTAATAATCATGCATCCTCACAAAACCAGATTTTAATCGTTCAATATCCGTGTAGTCATATGAGACATGGTATTTAGCTCAAAATTAAACCCGACCACACCCTACCTCCCAGAGCAATAGCCTAAGATAACAGTTACAGCAGCAATTGACGTCATGATAAGACACTACTTTCGTGCTCAGTTTAAAGTATAGAACTGCCTGAACGCTGACGGCTGATGTGATAAACCAGAAAATACACCTGGCTGTAGATGGCTTTAGCCCCCACGGATAAAGGATTTCCCTATCCATACACAGTGCTCAGTTCATGGCCCTTCAAGCGTAGTGGTTCATCGCAACAGTCCCGGATGAAAAATCAGGATTAAAAATCATAAAAACATTATTTTTCATATGGATAAAACGTAATCTCATGTTGAAAACGTCAGGTGCAATTGCCCTAATAAGATAGAAAAAACAGGTCTAATCCTCAGTTAGAACAAGGTCAGGCGTGTTACCCTTAAATTTTAATAAGATAGATAATAGATCAGTTAGGCTATGGATAGCTCATTGAGGAATTGAGAAGATGAAGTTCCATTTTTACATCGAAACTAGCCCATCTGCATTTAGCATGCAGGCGACCGATCTTGCCGAAAAAATTAGCGATACCAGTTCGCATACTTTTATATTACGACAAGCATTAGATTACAAGGACGAATTTAAAGAAAAAAGCAATGTCACCATTATCAATATCACTTACGCGAACTTTTCTGATGTTGTAAAAGATATCTTATATAGTATTAGTCAAAAATTAGTTCCTTCTATCTATCTTCATTTTGGCACCAGGCATGCGGAAGATATTAGTACAATCCTGAGCAAATCGCGTCACCCGAGGAATAAAACACACTTACGAATTTATGAGGATGATCCACTATCTATTATAACGCGTAATACGTTACTTGCATTGCCTGCTGCACAGCGTCAGAATGCCATCGGCACCTATGCTCAACATTTGCAAGATAAAATATTCACTAAGAAAGAGAATTTGATTTCAAGCCGAGGGTGGAACTCTGTTGTCACTTACTCTTTTGGTAAAATTTACGACACCAAATACTACTCATGCGACAAGACCCAGGTCACTGAAAATGGGTTATCCATATCTCCATTAGAAGCCAACCCAAATTTAAAAACTGTACTATTTACTTTCCCTGAAGTCGAAACGGCACGCGAATTTGTTGATAGCAATACCTTACTCATTGTCTTCAAAAATGATTATTCCGTTCGCGATTGCCAGGCAAATATAGATAACATCATCAGCGAATTCAGTGCAAACCCACTCAATAACAATATTAATAAACTCCTCGTGTGGGGTGGCAGGAAAGGCGTAACGTATCCGCACAATTTTCAGGTTTTAAATCTGCCAAATACGATTCCCCTTGTCTTTCTCGATAGATGCAATGTTCTTCCGGAGAAGATGGCGGGTGAATTATGTACTGAGATGTTTTTGATGAACGGGAATGAGGTTATTTTGACATTGCCGCGCATGGAAGAGACGCCTTTAGAACAACTTACTGGCAAATTCGCCTGTTTTGCCAATACCAAAAACCTTGAACTCGTTGACAACGATGCACTTTTATCCCCTGATAACTTGCGAATTTTTCGTTGTGCAGCCTCAATGGGCGACGTCGTTTTTGCTCTGGGTGCATTAACTGCGCTCAAAACACAGACTACAGATAAATTTGTACTTATTGCCAATAAGTTATTTGAGGATATGGCTTCCGCCTGTCCGGCAGTCGATTACTTCTGGCCAATGAATTCCGTTACAGAAGGGAAAAGCAAGCTCATTGAAAAAGTCGGTATGCGAGATAAGATTCACATTCTCGATAAATGGGATCAGATTCTGGCCCCCAAACATATGTCTTTAGCCTTTCTGGATGAATTTGGGAGTCAGTGGCGAGAAAGCGATTTACAGCCGAAGATCGATTTAAGCCATCTTGATACATCCCGCGTCGATGCATTCATAAAACAACATAACCTTGATGCGAGCAAAACCGTGCTGGTGCATCCAAACGTCGGCGCGCCAAATCGAACCTGGACCGAAGAAGGCTGGAATGCCGTAACCGATCATATGGTCGCTACAGGATGGCAGGTGGTTATTATTGGTAGCGATAAGAATAATAGTCACAAGCGCGACCTGATGACCATTACCAACCCGCACGCTATTACCGCCGTCAATGCGTTTTCAATTATGGAAACGATCTATTTTATGCGCCATTGCGCGCTATTAATCGCCTGTGATTCGGGTCCGGTTGCCCTTGCGGGCATGACCTCGATCGGCATCATTTCTATTTACTCGCAAATTGAGGCGAAAAACCGTTTACCGTTCAGAAATGGCGCACAAGGCTGGAATGCATTAGGTATTGATGTTGCCTGCCCGGCTTACGGTCCATGCGGCAGACTGGTGAGTACAGATCCCAAAGAAACAAACGGAGTGTCCTTTGCTGAGTGGTGTCCAAAAGACAAAACTTATGAGTGCATGCGTGGGCTTTCAGGAGAGACCATGATCTACTTGATTAACCACTTCCTGCAATCTGATGACTATATTCCGCAAGCAGCTAACGCCTGACGGATCATTGCAAAGCACTTCGCAATAAAAAAACGCGCCCGACGTGATGCCCGGGCGCGTTTTTCTTAATATTTACAGCACTAACTGATGCGTTCCAGCATCAACCCCGCCCGTAACCCCACGGCGACGTTAGGATTAGGAAAGAGCACATATTCCTGATCGCGCTGAACAACGTAACGCTCTCCGCGATCTTCTGCCAGAAGCGTACCCGCCGCAAATGGGGTAAAATTCAGCGTATCATCCGACATATAAAGCACGAATTCCTCACTGCGCCGGGTTAACTGCTGCACCACGCGATAGCGCAACGGTGCGGTTTCCGCTTCGGGCACCACGTCACCAGCAAGCAACGCCGCCAGCGCCCAGCGGGTACGCTCGAACTGGCTCATATCATTTTCCCCAAAGGGTAATGCTTTACCGAGCTCCAGTGTACAGGAATGAGCCTGGAACTGTTCGCAGGTGTAGTGAGTAAAGGTTCCTGCCGGTGACTGATGGAAGACCAGCGCTTCCAGCCCGGCATCGCCCAGCCATTTGAGAAAAATTTCATCCCAGGGTTCTGCACGCGCAGGCAGTACACCAAAACGTACATGATACGAACCACGGATCGCCGTGTGCAGGTCAAGGTGCCAGCGATCTTCATCGTCTTCAGCGTAAAAATGGGTGACGGCCCGTTCCAGTTGTGCGGCGCGAATCGTCTCATCACTGGCCGGAAAACCTTGCCAGCGCGCGCCAAACATGCGGTTAAGGTCGCTGCGCAAAAAACGTTTATTCTGTCCCAGCGCCTGCGGGTTACCGATAATGATCAGCAAGCGCCAGCTTAACGTCAGCGTCCCGTTCAGGAGCTGTTTTAACAGTCCATCCAGCATCTCCACTGGCGCGGTTTCATTGCCGTGAATCGCGCAGGAAAGCACCAGAGAGCGCTTTACTGGCTTTGGGGGCACTAACTCCAGAACGCCCTGTTCATGCCATAACCAGTGGATCGCACCAGCCTCCCCCACCGTCCTGCGGGGCATTTCACCTGACAGCGTCATTGCGAGAAAATTGTCCATACGGCCTCCTGTCACTGCTGGAAGGGATAAACGGAACCTAATCTCAACATTTGCGTCAACGTATCCAGTGCTTCCCGGCTCTCCCGTAATAGCATCGGATCAGCCAGATCGGCCTGCGTTAACCTGTCACGATAATAACGCTCAATCCACTCATTTAGTGCGCGGAACAGCACATCATTCATCATCACTGCCGGATTTACCGCACACGCCTCTTCGTCCGTCAGGACGACACGCAGGCGCAAACAGGCCGGGCCACCGCCATTAGACATACTTTCGCGCAGATCAAACACCTTGATGTCGCTGATGGGATTGTCTTGCTCCAGCAGCGTTGTCAAATAGCGCCAGACGCCCGGATGCTCACGGGATTCCTGAGGCAATATGAGCACCATGCTACCATCTTCGCGGCTCAACAACTGACTGTTAAACAGATACGTTTGTACCGCATCGCTGACGGATACCTCAGCATCGGGCACCTCCAGCGCCATAAAACCTGGCACCCGCGCACGCAACTGGCTAAACAACGCCTGCTGATGCAAGAACGCCTGCTCATGGCAGAAAAGCACCTGTCGGTTTGATACTGCGATGACATCATTATGGAACACGCCCTGATCGATAACAGCAGGATTTTGCTGGGCAAAAATAACCTGTCGTGGGCAGACCTGATTAAGCCGCGCGACCGCCTGGCTGGCTTCCAGCGTCTGGCGGGCGGGATAGCGCCCTGGTGCGGCGTTGCTGCCCTCTTCACGGCCATAAACAAACAACTGAACACCCTGCTCGCCGTAGTCGCCCCCAAGACGATTATGGTTAGCTGCCCCTTCATCGCCAAACATGGCCACCTGCGGCAATGCGGGATGCACGGCAAACATACGCTCATCGCGGAAGATGGCTTTTAGCACCGCTTCGGTGGTCGGCGCTTCGGTGGCCCGATGAAATTTGTTATTGAGGTTAGCCACCGTCAGATGCACCCGCCCATCGAGCGCATCGGCAGAGGGGCAGACCGTTGCCGCATTCGCCACCCACATGGATGATGCAGAGCTGACGGCAGAAAGCAGATGCGGTGAATGCGCAGCAGCTCTTTCCACCACCTGCTCATCACTTCCGCTAAAACCCAACTGACGCAGGACCGGAATGTTCGGCCTCTCCTGCGGTGGGATCACGGCCTGCACAAAACCGGCATCCGCCAGCGCTTTCATCTTTAACAACCCCTGCTTTGCCGCAAGCTTCGGGTTAGAAACCTGGTGACGGTGTTTCGTCGACGCCTCATTACCGAACGACAGTCCGGCATAATGGTGCGTCAGGCCCACCAGACCATCAAAATTGACTTCCCGCGCTTTCATCGACTCTCCTCCCGGCTAAAATCAAGCCCCGGACTGAGCGATTGCGGCAACGCCAGCTCTGCCGATTCAAGGCTCGCCATAGGCCAGGCGCAGTAATCGGCGGCATACCAGGCGCTGGGGCGATGGTTGCCCGAGGCGCCCACTCCACCGAATGGCGCGGTGCTCGCGGCGCCGGTGAGCGGTTTGTTCCAGTTGACGATCCCGGCCCGCGCCTCCAGCAGCAACTGTTCGAACTGTTCACGGTCCGGCGAAATCAAACCACAGGCCAGCCCGTAACGCGTGTTGTTTGCCAGCGTGATGGCCTCGTTAAAATCGTCATACCGCCAGATACAGAGCAACGGTCCAAAGACCTCTTCATCCGGCACATTCTTCGCCTCCGACATCTCAACAATGCCAGGACTCAGCAGTGAGGTGCCGGGCTGCAGCAGACGAGGCTCAAGCAAGGTTTTACCGCCACGTTCGACGTGGCCCTGCCAGGCCTGCCAGACATGCTGTGCCGCTTGTTCCGAAATCAGCCCGCCAAAGAAGGGCTGTGGATCCGCATCCCAGGTCGCAGGTGTCAGCCGGGAGGAGACCTCCACCAGACGGCGCAAAAACGCATCCCCCGCTTCACCCCGTTTAACCAGCAGACGGCGCGCGCAGGTACAGCGCTGTCCTGCGGTGATAAACGCCGATTGGATGGTCAGATGGACGGCTGCGTCAAGATCCGCCGGGTCTTCAACAATCAGCGGATTGTTGCCGCCCATCTCAAGGGCCAGAATCTTCTCCGGCTGCCCGGCAAGCTGGCGGTGCAACTGGAAACCAGTATTGGCGCTGCCAGTAAAGAGCAGACCGTCAATGCCTTCCAGGGCACTTAGCGCCTGGCCGGTCTCCCGTCCCCCCTGCACCAGGTTCAGCACGCCCGGCGGCAGCCCCGCCTCTTCCCACAGTTTTACCACCGCCTCGCCGGTCCACGGCGTCAGCTCGCTGGGTTTGAAAATCAGGGTATTGCCCGCCAGCAGGGCCGGAATAATATGCCCGTTGGGGAGATGGCCCGGGAAATTGTAGGGGCCAAACACCGCCAGAACGCCATGTGGGCGGTGGCGCAGCGTTGCTGCACCGTCCGGCATCTCTGTGTGCTGAGTGCCGGTCCGCGCGTGATACGCTTTTACCGAAATGGCGGCTTTATTGATCATCGCCGTGATCTCCGTGGTCGCTTCCCAGCGCGGCTTCCCCGTTTCACGGGCGATAATCTCAGTTAATATGGCTTTGTTGGCTTCCAGCAACCCGGCGAATTTTTCAACAATCGCCTGACGCTGGCTAAACGCCAGTTTTGCCCAGCCCGGAAACGCGGCGCGTGCCGCCTCGCAGGCTAAACCGACCTGAGAAGCATCGGCATCATTACCCTGCCACAGCGTTTCGTTACTGACCGGGTTCGTTTTGCTACGTCGGGCACCCAGCCCGGCAATCCACTCACCGTTAATCCATTGCGTCATGATTTTTTATCCTCTGCGCACAGGCGTACCAGGCGCACTTTGTCGCCCGGGTGACATTTAAGAGCGTCGAGTTGTGCAGCGCTCAGCACCAGCCGTTCCGTCGCCGGATCGGCATAGATAAGCATGGATCTGAATTGATGATATTGCTCGTTGGCTACCATACAGGCAGGCCATTCCCCGGGCACAGGCTCTCCTTGTACCACCTCCACCAGTCGGCTTTTACGGATTGCGCGAACGCGGTCAATGTCGCACTCAAGGGTTGGCCCGCCGTCGAAAATGTCGACATAGTTGCAGTAGCGAAAACCTTCTTTCTCCAGTACCGCGCGGGCTGGCGCGGTTTGCGGGTGTACCTGACCAATCACCGCTTGCGCCTCGGGCGAGAGAAAATCGGTGTAGATGGGGTGCTTCGGCATCAATTCGGCGATAAACGCCTTCTGCCCGGTGCCGCACAGGTAATCCGCACGGGCAAATTCCATTGAAAAGAAGCGCTTGCCAAGACTCTCCCAGAACGGTGAATAACCGGTCTCGTCGATGACCCCGCGCATCTCGGCCACCACTTTTTCGTTAAAGCGATCGCGGAACGCGGCCATAAACATAAAACGCGATTTAGAAAGCAGATAACCATTGCCCTCTTTGCGCCAGGCCGGGTCGAGAAATAAGGTGCAAAGTTCGCTACTGCCCGTATGGTCATTGCTGAGGAACAGCGTGGGGAGCGCGTTATAAACGTTAAGCTCTTTTGAGGCATGGACCAGCGTGCCGACGCGGTAGTTATACCAGGGATCGTTGAGGCCCACGGCGACCTCAATGGCGCAGATCCCGGCCACTTCGCCGGTCTCTACGACTTCAAGGACAAACACATACCCCTGTTCGCTTTTCGCCAGCTCCCCGCGCCAGGTTTTCAGGGCGCGCTCGATGCGCGCAGAGAGCGTGGCCTCGTCCGCAGGCAGCGAGGTCAACCCGCCGCCTGTTTTTCCAGCCAGCGCCATCAACGCCGGAAGATCGTCGTGCTCAACAGGACGAATCACCATCATGATGGACACCCCGCAAGGAATTTATCGCAGGCGATACCAAAGCGTGCCAGCCCGCGAGAGACTTCATCTTCGCTAATATTGAGCGCAGGCGCGAAACGCAACACATTTGCCCCGGCAATCAGCACCATGACGCCCTCAGTGGCGGCCAGTTGCGAAATCTGTTTCGCTTTTCCGGCGTATTCAGCGTTGAGTTCGCAGCCAATCAATAGCCCCAGACCGCGAATTTCACGGAACAGGCCGCAGCGCGCATTAATGGCCTGCAACTGCTCGTTAAACCACTGGTGGCGCTGTTTGACGCCATCGAGCGTCTGGCGGGTGTTCACAATATCCAGTACCGCACCGGCAACCGCAGAGGCAAGCGGGTTACCGCCGTAGGTCGTACCATGGGTGCCAACGGTCATCACGCGGGCATATTTCTCACGAGCCAGCATCGCCGCTACCGGGAAACCGCCGCCCAGCGCTTTGGCGGTGGTCAGCACGTCAGGCGTTACGCCATAGTGCATATAGGCATAAAGTTCGCCGGTACGCCCGACGCCCGTTTGTACCTCATCAAAAATCAGCAGCGCATTATGGCGGTCGCACAGCTCGCGCAGCCCCTGTAAGAACGCGGTGCTGGCCGGCACCACGCCGCCCTCACCCTGCATCGGCTCGACAATCACCGCACAGGTATCGTCATTGATAAGCGCACTGGCCGCCGCCAGGTCGTTGTACGGGGCATGGGCGATATCCGGGGGTAAAGGGGCAAAATCCTGCGAGTAGGCAGGCTGACCGCCTGCACTTACGGTAAACAGCGTGCGGCCATGGAAAGCGTTTTTAAACGCCACAATGCCGGTTTTCTTGCCGCCAAAGGTGTCGTGAGCATATTTGCGCGCCAGTTTCAGCGCCGCTTCATTGGCTTCTGCCCCGGAGTTACAGAAAAAGACTTTCTCAGCAAACGTGGCGTCGATTAAGCGTTTTGCCAGACGTAATACCGGCTCATTGGTATAGCCGTTTCCGGTATGCCAGAAGCGCGAAGCCTGCTCACTCAACGCTTTGCATAACGCGGGATGGGCATGGCCCAGCGCATTAACGGCAATGCCACCTGCAAAGTCGATGTACTCTTTATCGTTCTGATCCCAAAGGCGCGAACCCTCGCCACGGACCGGAATGAAAGGCGCTGGCGCGTACACAGGCATCATCCATTCATCAAAGTTCTCACGCGTAATTGACTGTGACATAGCGACCTCACCCGGTAAATAATTGGTTGAATATATGTTAAAAAATATGAGTATTTACGCTGTAAATGTATATTGCACAGGGCGTGCCAGCCAGCTATGAAAATGCATAAACGCGGCCTGACAACGAAATATCAATAAGTTAAAACCTGTCGCTATTCACTTAAATTGCATAAAAAGTGAATAATATTAGATGAAGTCTGGATGGCGGAGGGAAAATCAGAAAGATTATGCAGCGATAAAATATAATTCTGAATCTGTGATCGTCTGCGAAATTTATCGGTAAATTCTGCGACAATTTGGGGCATCACGCACTGCCATGGGGCAGTCATCCTGTTCAACAGAACAAAAAAAGCTGGCTTCGTTGCCAGCTTTTTGAGTGCTATGACGTAACAGGTTCTTGAATCAGACTTGCTCTGCCATCGCTTCGACGCGCGCAATCGCCTGGTAGAGCGCCTGTGCGGTAACGTTATCCGGCATATTTTTCATATCCGGGGCATGCAATGACATTTGCACAATTTGCTCAAGCTCACCGGTATCAAGCGCGGCAATATCACTCAGGCGCAGCGGTACCGCGCAGGCATACGCCAGACGTACCGCCTCCAGCAATTCGTCATCGCTGCGGTTTTCCAGCGCCAGCAGGCACAGGTTGCCAAAGCCCACCAGGAGCCCATGACCAAATTCGCGGGTTTTATCACAGACCGTAAAGCCTTCATAAATTGCATGGGCGGCGGCGGCATGCGCACCGCTGCTCATCAGCGATGTCAGTCCGGCAAACATAAATATGGCATCCAGCACCTGTTCCAGCGCGGCGTTAGGTTTACCTGCCCGCACGGCGTCACAGGCGGCAGGTCCGTGGGCCTTAATAAGGTCATAACAGATACGACTATTGGCGCTGGAAGCCTGCGCAACGCCGCTGTGGTTCTGATGCCGCACGCTAATAGCACGGAATTCGTACCATTTTGCCAGCGTGTCGCCAAGGCCCGCCGCCAGCCAGCGCAGCGGTGCGATGGCCAGAATTTCGCTGTCGATAATAACCGCAGCGGGTGCCTGCGCTAAGGGGAAAAGATCGCGAAAATGACCATTGGCGTGATAACGAATGGTCAATGGCGTCACAGCCGCACAGGTCGCTGCGATGGTGGGAATGGTAACAATCGGCACATGCGCCTGTACCGCAACGGCTTTACTGGTATCAAGTGCTTTGCCACCGCCGACGCCTATCACCAGATCCGCCCCAGTCACCTCGACCTGGTGGGCCAGGCGCTGGATATTCTCTTCGCTGCATACGCCGCCAAACCATTCCAGGCCCACCAGTTCAATCGCAGAGGCCGCCAGTTGATGGCGAATCTGTGTGTCCACCGCCGCCAGCCCGGCATGCCCGCCAATGACAAGTGCGCGTTTGCCTAACGCGGCGCACACCTCGCCGAGGCGGTTGATAACGCCTGCGCCACGTACAATTTGCGCCGGGAAGATGATATTCAGTGCCTGCATAATTGACTCTCCGTGATAAACAAACCAGCCCCCTTCTCTGTCAGGATTGAGGACGCAGCAAATGTGGCCCTAAGCGGGCAATAGACGTGCATCCTAACTGTGCCAGGGTGCGGTCAACCTCCTGCAAAATCAACGCCAGCGCCTGCTTCGCCCCGGCCTCACCGTCAGCGGCCACGCCATAGAGCATTGGCCGCCCGAGTAACACCCCGTTTGCCCCCAGCGCCAGTGCTTTCACCACATCGGTACCACGGCGAAAACCGCTGTCGATAAGGATTGTGGCCTCCGTCCCGCAGCGGCGACGAATCTCGGGTAGCATCTCCATGGCGCTCACTGAACCATCCAGTTGCCGCCCGCCGTGATTAGACAACACAATGCCATCGGCGCCTGTGGCAAAAGCACGGGTTGCGTCATCCGGCGCGAGAATACCTTTCACCAGCAGCGGCCCCGACCACTGGCTGCGGATCCACGCCAGCGTCTCCCAGGTCAGGCGCGTATCCATTTGCCCGGCAAAATAACTGGCGCCCCCGGCGCCCCGCTGTTTATCCGCCGGGACATAGAGCGCTAAGTTACCAAAACCCGGTACCCCCGCAGGCCGGATGGTGCGCCACACCCAGGCAGGATGTAACGCGATATCAAACAGACTGGAGAAGGAGAGCTTCATCGGGCGGCGGTAATTGCGTTTATCTTTTTCACGATTGCCGAAATGTACCGCATCAACGGAGACCACCAGCGTGGTGCAACCAGCCGCTTTTGCACGCGCAAGTAGCCCCAGGGTGACCGTGCGGTCTTTGAGTACATAAAGCTGAAACCAGTGTTGGGGCAGATTTTCAGCGGCGATCTCCTCAATCGCTGCGGTCGAGACGGTGCTCTGGATATAGCCAATCCCGGCATCTCTGGCGACACGCGCGAGCATCGCATCGGCACCATAACGTAACATGCCGTTGTAACCGGTAGGGGCAATCAGCAGCGGCGCCGCCAGTTTCTGCCCACAGAGAGTGACCGAAAGATCGCGTTCGCTCGCATCGTTGAGTACCGGAGGAATAAAACGCCAGCGGGCAAAGACACTGCGGTTATCGCGTAACGTTTGCTCGTCATCCGCGCCCCCTTCCAGATAACTAAAAGCAAAACGCGGTAGCGCCCGTCTGGCGCGATGGCGCAGTTCTTCAATATTCAGTGCAGGCCGTTTCACGCCGCCCCCTGCGCGAGGATCGCTTTCAGGGCGTCGATAAACTGCTGATTATCCTCTTCGTTGCCAATCGACACCCGGATCCACTGCTCATAACCTGGCTCACGCCACGGCTTAATGATGACGCCATAGCGCAACAACTGCTGCGCCATCTCGCCGCTGGGCCGTCCACAATTAAAGAAGAGGAAATTGGCATGAGAGGGCGCCACGTAAAACCCCAGCCGTGTAAGCTCTGCGGCCATGCGCTCCCGCTGCACGCGCACCAGAGCAACGCTCGCTTTCACATGCGCCTGATCGCCTATCGCCGCCACCGCTGCCGCCTGCGCCGCGCGGTTAATATTAAAGGGCGTACGCACGCGGTTGAGCAGATTGACCAGTTCAGGGTGACTGGCTAAGCCATAGCCCACACGCAGCCCCGCCAGACCATAAGCCTTCGAAAAGGTCCGCAGCACGATCCACGGGCGCGACTGCGCCGCCAGCACCGCCAGACTGTCGGGATAATCCGGGTCGTCCTGGCAATATTCGAAATAGGCTTCATCAATGACCAGCACACACTCCTGTGGCGCGGCGGCAATGATGCGGGCAAAACCGTCTTTGTCGAGCATGCACCCCACGGGGTTTGACGGATTGCTGAAAATAACCATTTTCGCGGGCGTGGAGAGCGCCTGTTCCCAGGCCACAACATCAAACTGCTGACGTTGATCCACCCCGACCAGGGTTACATCTGCCCCCATCATGCGCGGGAAAATCTCGTGCAGGCCAAAGGAAGGTATCAGCGTAACAACGCGGTCGCCAGGGTTAAGAAAAGCCAGCGCCAACATATGCAGGATATCTTCTGAACCATTGCCGGTGACAATCTTGTCGGCGCTCACACCGGTATAGTTCGCCAGCGCATCACGCAATTGGGCGCTGGCGGCATCGGAATAGACCGCGCTAAAACCGGCATCCTTCTGTAAGGCAGATACCACCTGCGGGCTGGCGCCTGACGGGTTTTCATTACTGGCCAGTTTGGCAATATGCGTTACGCCATATTGCTGTCGTACCGCTTCTGCCGATAGCCCGGCGTTATACAGACCCAGGCTGCGTGCCGTAGGGCGGGCAAGGTTGTTGAGCGTCTGGTGTTGTAAAGCAAAAAGCGGGTCGGAAACTGCAACATCTGAAGCCATTACTCCCCCTTCGGGAAAAGCCGGATAACCGTGAACGGTCTGTCCGGCATTCATCATCAGATCATGGGTAAATTCAGGTGGTTACGCTGCGCGCAGGCTTTTGCCTGTTCATAGCCCGCGTCCGCGTGGCGCATAACACCGGTGGCCGGGTCATTCCACAGCACACGCGCCAGCCGCTCATCCGCCTCTTCGCTGCCATCACAGACGATGACCATCCCGGCGTGCTGAGAGAAGCCCATCCCCACACCGCCGCCATGGTGCAGGCTGACCCAGGTCGCGCCACCGGCGGTATTGAGCAGCGCATTGAGTAGCGGCCAGTCGGAAACTGCATCCGAACCGTCTTTCATCGCTTCCGTTTCACGGTTTGGCGACGCCACAGAGCCGGTATCAAGGTGGTCACGGCCAATGACAATCGGCGCTTTTAACTCACCATTGCGCACCATTTCGTTAAAGGCCAGACCAGCGAGATGGCGTTCCCCCAGGCCAAGCCAGCAGATACGTGCAGGCAGCCCCTGGAATGCAATGCGCTCGCGCGCCATATCCAGCCAGTTAATGAGATTGGCGTTATCCGGGAAGAGCTCTTTCAGTTTGGCGTCGGTCTTGTAGATATCCTCCGGGTCGCCGGAGAGCGCAACCCAACGGAAGGGGCCTTTACCCTCGCAGAAGAGCGGGCGAATATAAGCAGGAACGAATCCGGGGAAATCAAAGGCATTGGTCACCCCTTCCTCTTTGGCAACCTGGCGAATATTGTTGCCGTAATCGACGGTCGGGATCCCCATCGCGTGGAAATCGAGCATTGCCTGTACGTGTTTCGCCATGGACGCGCGGGCCGCTTTCACCACCGACTGCGGGTCGGACTGGCGCGCCTGCTGCCATTTTTCCAGGCTCCACCCCTCCGGCAGATAACCGTTGAGCGGGTCGTGCGCCGAGGTCTGATCGGTGACGATATCCGGGCGCAAACCGCCTGCTTTCGCCCGCGCCGCCAGTTGGGGCATCAGTTCGGCGGCGTTACCCAGCAGGCCAACGGAGATGGCTTTATTCTCGGCGCAGGCTTTTTCAATCATCGTAAGAGCCTCGTCGAGGCTGTTGGTTTTGTAGTCGAGATAGCGCGTACGCAGACGGAAATCGATGCGCGATTCCTGGCACTCAATCGCCAGCACGCACGCGCCCGCCAGCACCCCCGCCAGCGGCTGTGCGCCGCCCATACCGCCCAGCCCGGCGGTTAAAATCCACTTACCGCGCAGGCTGCCGTTGTAATGCTGGCGACCCGCTTCGGCGAAGGTTTCGTAGGTGCCCTGCACGATACCCTGCGCACCGATGTATATCCATGACCCGGCGGTCATCTGGCCGTACATCATCAGACCGGCTTTATCCAGTTCATGAAAATGTTCCCAGTGCGCCCAGTGGGGAACGATATTGGAGTTGGCAATCAATACGCGCGGGGCGTTGGTATGGGTACGAAAAACACCGACCGGTTTCCCCGACTGTACCAGCAGCGTTTCGTCTTCCCGCAGCTTGCGCAGGCTCTCAAGGATCGCCTCAAAGGCGGGCCAGTTGCGGGCCGCTTTGCCGATACCGCCATAAACCACCAGATCTTCCGGGCGCTCGGCGACATCCGGATCGAGGTTGTTCTGAATCATGCGGTAGGCCGCTTCGATCAGCCAGTTCTGGCAGCTCAGTTCGCTCCCCTGGGGAGCACGGACAACGCGGGCTTCGGCATTTTTGTGTGGCGTATTCATGTTCATTTCCTTCTCTAAATTTGAATTTTTTGCACAGCGTTATCAGGCGAAGCTTGGCAACAGCGCTTCGATTTCTGCGGGCCAGTGTTCGCGGGAGGCCCACAGACGCATCATCTCGACGTCCGGTGACATCAGGCGGTCCTTTTCAAGGAACGCAACGTTCTGGCGGATCGCCTGCATTTCGTTTTCCAGGGTATTTGAGCTTTGCAACGGACGATGGAAATCCACCCCTTGCGCGGCGGCCATGGCTTCAATACCAACCACAACGCTGGTGTTGAAACACATATCCCCCAGGCGACGCGCGGCGTAGGTCGCCATTGAGACATGGTCTTCCTGATTGGCTGAGGTAGGCAGGCTATCGACGCTGCCCGGATGGGCCAGCGATTTGTTTTCTGAGGCCAGCGCAGCGGCGGTGACCTGGGCAATCATAAAGCCGGAGTTCACGCCACCGTCGCGCACCAGGAACGGCGGCAAACCGGATAATCCCGTATCCAGCAACAGCGCCATACGGCGCTCCGATATCGCCCCGATCTCCGCCACTGCCAGCGCGATAATGTCAGCGGCGAAGGCAACCGGTTCGGCGTGGAAATTGCCGCCGGAAATCACGTCGCCGTTTTCCGCAAACACCAGTGGATTATCGGACGCAGCATTGGCTTCAATGCGTAATATACGGGCGGCGTGGTGTAAGTTATCAAGGCACGCCCCCATCACCTGAGGCACACAGCGGATGGAGTACGGGTCCTGCACGCGGCCACAGGCCGCATGGGAAGTCACAATCTCGCTCCCGGCAAGAATGTTGCTCAGCGCTGCCGCCACGGCAATCTGCCCTTGCTGTCCGCGGGCTTCATGGATACGCGGGTCCAGCGGTTTAACGGAACCTTTAATGGCTTCAAGCGACAGTGCGCCAGCCACCAGTCCGGCGGAAAAGACGCGTTCTGCTTCAAACAGTCCCGACAGCGCGAGGGAGGTCGACACCTGGGTACCGTTAAGCAGCGCCAGCCCCTCTTTCGGCCCGAGTTCGAACGGGCGTATCCCGGCGCTTGCCAGACCTTCCACCGCCGACAGGGTGTTGCCCTGCACCGTCACCGTGCCTTCGCCAATCAGCATCAGAGACAGATGCGCCAGCGGGGCTAAATCGCCGGAGGCGCCCACAGAGCCTTTTTCGGGAATGCAGGGATAGACCCCGGCATTGAAGAGGGTTATCAGGGCATCAATGACTTCAATGCGAATGCCGGAATGGCCGCGTGACAGGCTGAGGATTTTGGTTGCCATCACCAGGCGCACGATGTTATCCGCCAGATATTTACCCGTCCCCACGCTGTGCGACAGCACCAGATTGCGCTGTAATTCCGCCAGGCGCTCGGCCGGAATGCGGGTTTGCGCCAGCTTGCCGAACCCGGTATTGATGCCGTACACCACTTCCCCCGATGCCACAATGCGGGTGACCGTCTCCTGAGAGGCCAGTACATCGGCACGGGCCTCTTCCGCCAGCGCGAGATGAACATTGCCCTGATAAATCTGGCGCAGCATCGGCAGATCAACATGACCAGGCTGCAGGCGGCAAAGGGTGAAACCGGTGGATGAAGGAGCCATAATCTATTCCTGTATATACAAGTAGAGCTGAAAATATACCCGGTCAGGACTCGGCCCACCGGGTGCTTACGCACAACCTGACAAAAAAGTGGCAACACGACGCAAAAAATAGCGATCAATGATCCAGGGTTTGCAGCGTTTCGGTGCGGATCTCTTCCGTTATCCGCGCTTTGAGCGTCATAAACTCCGGCGATGTCTTTAAGGTGTAATCACGCGGATGCGGGAAGTTGACCGCCACTTCGGTTTTGATTCTGCCCGGCCGCGCGCTGAAAATTGCCACTTTATTGGCCATAAAAATGGCTTCATCAATATCGTGCGTCACAAACAGCACCGTCTTGCGCGATGACTCCCATATTGACAGCAGTAACTCCTGCATCATCACGCGCGTCTGGTTATCGAGCGCGCCGAAGGGTTCATCCATCAGCAAAACTTTCGGGTCATTCGCCAGCGCACGGGCAATAGCCGTACGTTGTTGCATACCACCTGACAGTTGCCGTGGGAAGTGATGCTCAAAACCGCGCAAACCGACCTTATTAATAAAGTAGTCGCTGCGCTCTTTTTGCGCCGCTTTACTCACGCCTCGCTCCTGTAAGCCGAAGCGGATATTTTGCTCAACGGTCAGCCAGGGGAAGAGCGTATAGCTCTGGAACACCATGCCGCGATCCGCACCGGGGCCATCGACCAGTTCCCCATCCAGCCAGACTTCACCGCGTGTCGGCTGATCCAGCCCGGCGACAATACGCAGCAGCGTCGATTTGCCGCAGCCGGAAGGGCCGAGAATGGTAATAAAATCGTTCTCATTGACCTGATAATCCACCGGCAACAGTGCCTGGTTTTTTTCACCTTTCGGGCCAGTGAAGACACGCTCTACCTGGCGAACGCTCAGCTTCGGATAGTTCATTACAGAGAGCTCCATACAAACAGGCGGCGGTTGACCGCTTTAAACAACAGGTCGGAGAGCAAGCCGATACAGCCAATGACGATAATGCCGAAGATCATCTGCCCGGTGTTGAGTAACGCCTGGCTGTTGACAATCATATGGCCTATCCCGCTGGATGAACCGATAAGCTCCGCCACGATGACATAGGTCCAGGCCCAGCCGAGCACCAGACGCAAAAGTTCGGCGATTTCCGGTGCCGCACCGGGAATAATCACCCGCCGCACCACGCTTTTATTGGTTGCCCCCAGCGTGTAGGCCGCTTCGACCAGATCGCGACGCGCGGCACCTACGGCGACAGCGACCATCAGGGTTATCTGGAAGAAAGAGCCAATAAAAATCACCAGGATCTTCTGCATTTCACCAATGCCGGCCCACAGGATCAAAAGAGGCACAAACGCGGAGGCTGGCAGATAGCGGCAAAACGAGACAAACGGCTCGAAGAAGGCTTCGATAAGCTTGTACGAGCCCATCCAGATGCCCAGCGGCACGGCGATAACGCAGGCCAGGACAAATCCACCCAGTACGCGCATTACCGTCATGCCGATATCGGTGGTGAAATCGAAATCGGTAAACAGTAATACCCCTTCCTGCACCATGCTGGCGGGGCTTGCGAGGAAGGTCGGCGCCACCAGGCCGGTAAAGGTCACCAGCGCCCACAAGGCGAAAAACAGCACAAAGAAGCAGAAGCCCAGAAACCAGCGATGACGGGGCGCAACGGGGCGTAATGGCACCATCATCGGGTTATGCCAGACCTTTTTGCTTGCCGGCAGGGGAGCCGGCTCGCGTAAGTCTGTCCTGGTCTTGCTGGCGTAGTCCGCGGCCTGACTGACAGGACTGTTCATATCGTGGTCCTTCATGGCTGAGTAACGTACTTCGCGTCGTACAACGTATTGATATCCGGCGTTTTACGCAGAATTTTCATCTCTGTGAGCAGCCGTGCCGCCTCATTGGTGAAGCTTACGATTTCGCCGCTAAAGAATTTTTTGTTGGCATCGCGATCCTGCCAGCGCAGATAGCTGGACTCTTCGGCAAACTGTTTGCCGGTCTCTTTCACCGCCGCGCCCATGATTTCATTGGCTTTATCCGGGTCGGCTTTGATCATGTCCAGCGCTTCGAAATAACTGTTGACCAGGGCCTGGGCCGCTTTCGGGTTTTTATCCAGCCAGGACGGCGTGCAGCCAAGGGTATCCATCACCATCGGGTAGTCGAGCGTGGTGGTCAGGATTTTGCCCTTATCCGGGCTCTGGCGGATGTTGGAGAGATACGGTTCGTAGGTTACGGCAGCGTCGTTCTGCCCGGCAATGAACGCATGCGCGGCGGCATCCGGCCCTAAGGTCGCGAGCTTGACGTCTTTCATCGTCATGCCGTTTTTATCGAGGATCCACGCCAGCAGGAAATACGATGACGTACCGGGCGCATCGACGCTGATCGTTTTGCCTTTCAGGTCCGCCACGCTATTGATACCGCTGCGTACCGCAATCCCATCCGCACCGTAGGATTTATCCAGTTGGACAATTTGCTTAACAGGCACGCCGCTGGCATTCCAGGTGAGATAGGTTTCAACCGTAGTCCCGGCGCATTGCAGCGAACCGGAGGCAATCGCCAGATGACGGGATTGCTGCGGGACCATTTTCAGGGTGACATCAAGACCATTCTTTTTGAAAATGCCCGCTTTATCGGCAAGGGTCAGCGGCGCGAAGCCGGTCCAGCCGGAAATCCCAATCGCCACCGGCGTATCCGCCGCCAGTGCTGTATTAGCCGCACCGCCTAACGCGACTGCCAGCCCTAACAGAGATAACGAACGCTTTAGTACAGTCCTGGAAATCATGTTGCTCATCTGCCACTCCTGCCAAATTACCTGTCTCGGGAATGCCTGCGCAGCAATATGCCACCGGCGAATGACGCTACTGTATATTCTTGTCTATACAATTAAGCCGAGAAAGATAAAGCAAGCTTTGTGCCAGTCCGGAAGAGCGCCCCTATCGTTGCTTTCGCCCACTGACCGTGGGCCTGACGAATCAAAGTAGTGCACCCGGCGCGCTATTTCAGTGCACTCTGCTCCGGGTTAGTCCGTGACCGCGGCCCACAAGAGCAGCCCCTGCCCGGGATGGGTTTGCGCACACGACGAAATAGCCCACTGCGCCTGCGCTTGTCTGTCGCTCGTCGACCACCAGAAACCGTCGCCCTTGCCAAAGCGGGTCCCGTCCGGCAGTTGCCACTCACCCTCAATGGCGTAGAGCACACCGCCTTTCTCTGCGGTGACTGTCCCGCTTTCACGCAGGACGACCACGCGAGGGGCGCAAACATGGCGGCGGGTCATCAGATTGAAATCCATTGTCATACCGCCCAGCAGATGCGCGCTGAGTGAGAGGTCGCCGCTGAAAGCAAACGGTGCGCCGACCGTGCTCAGACGGTGGCTAAGCTGCCCGCCATCGGACAGATGTACCCCCTCTCCGCTCAGTAAAGTTATCGAGCGATCAATACCGGGGAAGGCGGAAAACGGGCCATCGGCGGCAATAGTGGCAATGCTGGCGCGCCAGTCAAATTCCGCCGCACCCTGCGGCCAACTGATGATCTCGCGGGTTTCTCCCCCGCCATTGCGCCAGCGACTTACCGGCAACGCCCCCAGGGAAAACGGATGCCAGTTGTTCATGCGTTCTCCTGAGAAAGCTGTTGCAACAGATGCAGAAAATCAGCCGCGGCGGCCTGTTGCTGAGGATGAACCCCGTCAATAACCCGCGCCACGCCGCCAACATAGACATCGCGAATTTGCCCGGCGTGACCGGCAAACAACCAGCGGTTAAGCAGCTCGTTGTCCCTTGCCGCAGCCAGGTAAGGGTCCTGATGGTCAAGCACCAGCCAGTCGGCGCGATAACCGACCGAAAGTTGCCCCAACGGGACACCGCAGGCCTGCGCACCACCGGACAACGCCTGCGTGTAAAGCACATCCCCTACCCGCGTTTGCCCCGCAGCGACCAGCCGGTTACGCCGCTGGTCGCGCAGCCGCTGGCCATATTCCAACCAGCGCAACTCTTCCACCACGTTGAGCGAGACATGGCTGTCCGAGCCGATGCCCCAGCGTCCTTCCTGCGCCAGATAGTCAACGCCGGGGAAAATACCGTCGCCAAGGTTCGCTTCGGTGGTTGGGCACAATCCGGCCACCGCACCGCTGTGGGCCATTTTTGTCACTTCGGTGGCATCCGCATGGGTCGCGTGGATCAGGCACCAGCGGGCATCCACGTCCAGATGATCATACAGCCAACTGATCGGGCGCTGGCCGCTCCAGTTCAGGCAGTCGTTGACCTCTTTTTGCTGTTCGGCGATATGAATATGGACCGGGAGCGTCGGGTCACTGGCGCGTAACACCTGCTCCATTTGTTCAGGCGTAACCGCACGCAGGGAGTGAAAGCACAGCCCCTGGTTTTGCAGCGGTTTTCCGTTGATCTGTCGCCCAATGATCGCCTGCTGCTCCAGATAGCTGTCGACATCCTGAATAAAGCGTTTTTGCCCGTCCTGAGCGGGTTGGCCGCCAAACCCGGCATAACTGTAAAGCACCGGCAATAACGTCAGGCCAATGCCCACATCCCCGGCGGCGGCGCTCAGGTGTGCGGTCATCTCACCACGATCGGCATAGGGTTTGCCGCTGATGTCATTGTGCAGATAGTGGAATTCGGCGACCTGGGTGTAGCCGCCTTTGAGCATTTCGATATAGAGCTGGCGGGCAATCACGCCGACCTGTTGCGGGGTCAGGCGCTGCACCATGCGGTACATCAGATCCCGCCAGGTCCAGAAGCTGTCCTGCGGGTCGCCCGCCACCTCCGCAAGCCCGGCCATCACGCGCTGAAAGGCATGAGAGTGCAGGTTTGGCATCCCCGGCACCACCGGGCCGGAAAGCGGGATACTGCCATCGGAAGTAGCATCAGGCGTGATGGCGGTCAGCATGCCGACATCATCAACCTCCAGTCGGACATTGTGTGCCCAACCTGTAGCGAGCAAGACACGTGGAGCAAAATATGCAGGCATAACAACGTTCCTGAACGGGGAAAAGCAATGTCTGAGCACCGTTGCGCAGACCACTGCCAAACCTTTGACCAATTTGTCTATACATATACATATGCCTGAATTGGCTGTAAACTTGCAGCGTGTTTTTTTTACTATTTTCGTTTTTTCATCAATGTGCGCTTTTCCCCTGCACGGTGGACATGGCCGGACGTTGGGGAAACGTTCCTGATACCTGTGGATTTTTTGAGAGGTAAGAAAATGTCGGAGCCTTCACCGAACGGTGTAGCACAACACGGCGTGACCCGGCAGGCATTGTCTGAGCTTGCCGCTGCCATGAGTGATACCCCTGCCCCGATTTATCAGCGCGTGAAGCAGGCTATCATCGGCCAGATTCGCTCCGGTGCCTGGAAGCCCCATCAACGTATTCCGTCGGAAAGTGAACTGGTCAACGAGATTGGCGTGAGCCGGATGACAATTAACCGTGCGCTGCGTGAACTGACCAGCGAAGGTTTTCTTATCCGCATGCAGGGTGTCGGCACCTTCGTTGCCGAAGCGAAGGCCTACACGCCGATGCTCGAAGTGCATAATATCGCCGATGAAATCGCCCAGCGCGGCCATCGCCACGACAGCAGGATTCTGGTGTGTGAAGCCCGCGAGGCCGATGCCGATCAGGCCATGCAATTGGGTATCGCGCCCGGCGACACACTGTTTTATTCGCAGATCGTCCATTACGAAAACAATGTCCCCGTACAAATCGAAGACCGCTACGTTAACCCGGTCGCCGCACCGGATTATCTGCGTCAGGTCTTCAATAAGCAGATGCCCTACACCTATCTGATGGAAATATCGCCGCTCACAGCCGGTGAACATCGGGTTGAAGCGGTCAGCGCCAGCGACGAGCAGCGTGAATTGCTGCAACTGGAGGAGCACGAACCCTGTCTGCTGATCCACCGCCGTACCTGGAGCGGTAGCCGCATCGTCACCTCTGCCCGTCTGGTTTACCCCGGTTCGCGCTATCAGCTATTTGGCCGCTTCACCAGCCACGGCTAACCCCGCTTTACCCATAGCGGCTTTTCTGGCCGCTGTGTCTCCTGATATGTAATCTCACCAGCAATAAGAAAAAACTCTTTCTGCTCGCCTTGCCGCGTTTACGGTTATGCGTTAGGTTGACTTTAATTGTCTATACAAGATAAATCCAACCCGGAGTTTGTCATGTCGTTAGCCGAATCTTTGTCGTTTTCCGCCACGCCACCCGCCCGTTGCGATAGCGTCTGGCGTGGCGCCACGCTGGTCACGATGCAAAATGGACACTACAACCAGATAGAAAACGGTGCGATTGCTGTCACTGACGGAAAAATCGTCTGGCTCGGCCCGGCCGCCGATTGCCCTCCCTTCCCCGACGCCGAACAGCACGATTTTGCAGGCGGGATCATTACGCCTGGTTTTGTCGATTGCCATACCCATCTGGTCTTTGGCGGTAACCGCAGCGGTGAGTTCGAGCAACGGCTGAACGGGGTGAGTTATGCGCAGATTGCCGCTGCCGGCGGTGGGATCATCTCCACGGTTAACGCCACCCGTCAGGCGACAGAAGAGGAGCTGATCGAATCGGCGTTATTCCGCCTGCGCCCGCTGTTAGCAGAAGGCGTCACCAGCGTTGAGATAAAATCGGGCTATGGGCTGTCCATCGACAGCGAACTGAAAATGCTGCGGGTGATTCGCGCATTAGCGACCCGCTTGCCGGTTGACATTGTATCGACCTGCCTTGCCGCCCATGCGCTCCCACCCGAATACAAAGACCGGGCTGATGCGTATATCAGCCTTGTCTGTGACACCCTTTTACCGATTGTCGCAAGGGAAAAGCTGGCCGATGCAGTCGATGCATTTTGCGAACATCTGGCGTTCTCTCCGGCCCAGGTTGAGAAGGTATTCACCACCGCAAAAGCCCTGGGCTTGCCGGTGAAATTGCATGCAGAGCAGCTCTCCTCACTGCACGGCAGCGCACTCGCGGCCCGCCATGGCGCCCTGTCGGCCGATCACCTGGAATATGCCACCGAAGAAGATGCCATCGCCATGGCGGCCAGCGGGACCGTCGCCGTGTTGTTACCCGGCGCGTTCTATTTATTGCGCGAAAAGCAGCAGCCGCCGGTGGCCTTATTCCGCCAGCACCGGGTGCCGATGGCGCTGGCCAGCGATGCCAACCCCGGCACGTCCCCTGTGCTCTCACTGCGTCTGATGTTGAGTATGGGCTGCACGCTGTTCGGCCTGACGCCGGAAGAGGCGCTGGCCGGGATCACCTGTCACGGCGCCCGCGCGCTCGGTTTACAGGATTCTCACGGTACGCTGGCGCCAGGCAAAGTCGCCGATTTTATCCACTGGCCGCTCTCGCGACCGGCTGAGCTGGTCTACTGGCTGGGCGGTGAGCTGCCCTGCACGGTGGTCTATCGCGGAAATGTACGAGGAAAACATGACCTATGAGTCTTTCAGCTATCACCGCACCCTATGATTTCACGGCGGGCTCATCGCCGCTGCTGATCAGTATTCCCCACACCGGAACACGCCTGACGCCGGAGGTCGCCGAGGGTCTTAGCGAGGCGGCACAGCCACTGGGCGATACGGACTGGCATATCCCCCGCCTGTATGACTTTGCCCTCGCGCTCGGGGCCAGTATTTTGGTCGGCAATTATTCCCGCTTTGTTATCGACCTGAACCGACCGTCTGATGACAAACCGCTCTACACCACGGCAACGACGGGCCTCTATCCCGATACCCTGTTTGATGGTCGCGATACCTTTAAGCCCGGAATGACCCCGACCGATGCCCGGCGTCAGGATTATCTGGCGCAAATCTGGCAGCCGTATCATGAACGCCTCCAGGCTGAGCTCGCACGGATTAAGCAGCAGTTTGGCTATGCGCTGTTGTTTGATGCCCACTCCATTGCATCGGTCATCCCGCGACTGTTTGACGGCCAGTTACCCGATTTAAACCTTGGCACCAATAATGGCGCCAGTTGCTCGCCCGAATTGAGTGATGTGCTGACGGGGATTTGCCAGCAAAAGTCGCAGTTCAGCCACGTGCTTAACGGGCGTTTTAAAGGGGGTTACATCACCCGTGCTTACGGGCAGCCCGCTGCCGATATCCACGCCGTGCAGCTTGAATTAGCGCAGGTGAATTATATGGATGAAACGCCGCCCTACGCCTGGTCTGAGACCCGCGCCCCTCAATTGCAGACGTTATTAAAACAGATGCTGGAAGGGATGGTGAGATGGGGGAGCGAACAGTATGGCAATAAAAGGTGAAAAGGCTGATGAACCAGTAAGTTCAGCGTAGCGATGGCATGTGGGCAATGTATGGTTTAATAAATGCTTTGCCCCATCTACAGACAGGCCGGCCCCCTGCCCATTCTCATAGGCATCCGTTGTCATTATCTGCTAACATCCCTGCCACATTCCCACAGCAATCTGGCGGCGACTATGAAATTTGTCTCTTTTAATATCAACGGCCTGCGTGCCCGTCCCCATCAACTGGAAGCGATTGTCGAGCAGCATCAGCCCGACGTGATTGGCCTGCAGGAGACGAAAGTCCACGACGACATGTTCCCGCTCGAAGAGGTGGCGAAACTCGGTTACAACGTCTTTTATCATGGGCAGAAAGGGCACTATGGCGTGGCGCTGCTGACCAAAGCGACGCCTGTCTCCATTCGTCGCGGTTTCCCGGACGACGGTGAGGAAGCCCAGCGCCGCATCATCATGGCGGAAATCCCCTCTCCGCTGGGTAATATCACGGTTATCAATGGTTATTTCCCGCAGGGGGAAAGCCGTGACCACCCGACCAAGTTCCCGGCAAAAGAGAAGTTTTACCAGGACCTGCAAAACTACATTGAAACCGAGCTGAAAAAAGAAAATCCGGTGCTGATTATGGGTGATGTCAACATCAGCCCTACCGATCTGGACATTGGCATCGGCGAAGACAACCGTAAACGCTGGCTGCGTACCGGTAAATGCTCCTTCCTGCCGGAAGAACGCGCATGGATGGATCGCCTGATTAACTGGGGCCTGGTGGATACCTGGCGTGCGGCGAATCCGGACAATAACGAGCGTTTCTCGTGGTTTGACTACCGCTCCAAAGGGTTTGATGACAACAGGGGCCTGCGTATAGACCTGCTGCTGGCAAGCTCACCGCTGGCAGAGCGCTGCATCGAAACCGGCATCGACTACGATATCCGCAGTATGGATAAACCCTCCGACCATGCTCCGGTATGGGCTACATTTAACGTCGAATAAGCGTCATTTTCCCATTATGGCGGTCATGTTTATGACCGCCCTCTTTGGACCTGCCACGCTATGGCTCAAAACATCACACTTTCCCAATTCCGCCAGAATAATGGCGTGGTTATCGATACTCGCAATAGCGCCTTGTACAACGGCTGGCCGGATGCGCTGCACGGTACATCCGGCCATGTATCCGGTGCGCGTAATCTTGCCGCTTCCTGGCTGGACGAGATGACGGACGCACAGTTTGACGCCTGGTCTGCCCTGCGCCCGTTAAGCGCCGAAACCCGCATCGCGCTCTATGGCGCGCCGGAAGACAACGCCGCGGTAGAGGCCTGGTTACGTCAGAAGGGACTCTATGCGCCATGGCGTATCAGCGACGCCTTCTCCTGCGCTTGTCCCCTCGAACGTTTGCCCGGTTTTCATCAACTCGTCCCGGCATGCTGGCTTAACGCGCTGATCGCTCATCGCCAGGTCAGCGAAAAACCCGTCGGTAAATGGACGGTGATTGAAGCGGGCTGGGGCGTGCGCGATACCTTCCGGCAAGGGCATATTCCCGGCGCGGACTACCTCGATACAGGCGAGCTGGAAAGCGAGCCCCTGTGGAACGTGGTTGCTCCTGAGGCGTTGCGTAACGTGCTGGCCGCGCACGGCATTCGCTGCGATACCACGGTCATTCTCTATAGCCGTACCCCGCTTGCCGCGGCGCGCGTGGCCCATATTCTGTTGTACGCCGGGGTGGAAGATGTGCGTTTGCTGGACGGTGGCTGGCGGGCATGGCTTTACGCCGGTTTTCCGGTTGCATCCGGCGATGCGCGACCCATCGCGTCCGCTTGTGATTTTGGCGCACCGCTCCCTGCTCAGCCTCAATTGATGCTTTCCCTGCCGCAGGCACGGGCGCTACTCAACCGTCAGGATGCTTCGATGGTGAGTGTTCGCTCGTGGGCTGAGTTTTCCGGCGCGACCAGTGGTTATGATTATATTGATGCCTGTGGCGAGATCCCCGGTGCGCGCTGGGGACGTGGCGGACGCGGAAAAGATGGTATTAAGGATTTCCTTAATCCGGATGCAACCTTACGCTGCGCGGATTACGTCACGGCCATGTGGGAAGCGTGGAATATTACCGCAGACCAGCACATCGCTTTTTACTGCGGAACCGGCTGGCGGGCCTCACTGGCGTTTATCTGCGCGCGCGCCATGGGCTGGACGAACATCGGAGTATATGATGGCGGCTGGTATGAGTGGAGTTTGCATCACAACAATGGATAACCATGCTTAAAACGATTGAGGTTGTCGCCGCGATTATTGAGCGCGATGGCCAGATTTTGCTGGCCCAGCGTCCGGAACAAGGCGATCAGGCAGGGCTGTGGGAATTTGCTGGCGGGAAGGTAGAAGCCGGAGAGAGCCAGTCAGACGCATTAATACGCGAGCTTCGCGAAGAGCTGGGCATTGAAGCCGTGCCCGCGGCGTACATCGCCAGCCACCAGCGGGAGGTCTCCGGGCGCATAATCAATTTGCATGCCTGGCATGTGCCGACTTTCACCGGCACACTGACCCGTCATCACCACGCGGCGCTCATCTGGTGCGCGCCACAGGAAGCCTTTAACTGGCCGCTTGCGCCTGCCGATATCCCTCTGCTGGAGGCGTTTATGGCTTCACGCGCCGCCAGACCAGCGGGTTTGTAGAAACGGTGCGTTCATCGCGCTGGCACTGGAGCAGCACCCCTTCGGCTTTAATAACCGCCCCTTCGGTGTAATTCTGATTCTGATAAACGCAGCACTGGTTACAGGGCTGCGAACTCTGCTGACCACCAGAGGTAAACACTTCCGGTGGAACATTCACCTGCACATCCGGCGACAGGCGTCTCTCCGCACTGGCCCCCGCTGAAACCAACATCAGTACACAACCCCATACCCACAGTGAACGCTTCATAGCATTTTCTTCCTGAATAGAACCTTTTATCACTATAACGTATCTCTATTACCGAACCGCATTTTCTTTCTTCATCGGTTTTTATTATGACAAGCCACCCATTATTAATTTGATACCGCTGGACTATTTTTGCTTGCTTTACGCCATATTCCGGATGTTATAGTCGAAAAACGCTGAATTTTTAGCTCACAACAACCAATAAAATCGGACTATCAACATAAGAGGCTCTTATATCTATGGAACAGACATGCTCTCTTGAATCGTTTCTTTCCCACGTTCAAAAGCGCGATCCGCATCAGCCTGAATTCGCTCAGGCCGTACGTGAAGTAATGACCACGCTGTGGCCTTTTCTCGAACAAAACCCTCGCTATCGTCAGCTATCCCTGCTGGAAAGACTGGTTGAACCGGAACGTGTTATTCAGTTCCGCGTGGTGTGGGTAGACGACAAAAACCAGGTGCAGGTTAACCGTGCGTGGCGTGTGCAATTCAACTCTGCCATTGGCCCGTATAAAGGCGGCATGCGTTTCCACCCGTCCGTCAACTTGTCGATCCTGAAATTCCTTGGTTTTGAGCAGACCTTCAAAAATGCCCTTACCACCCTGCCGATGGGCGGTGGTAAAGGCGGTAGCGATTTCGATCCAAAAGGGAAGAGCGATGCGGAAGTGATGCGTTTCTGCCAGTCGCTGATGACCGAGCTGTATCGCCACCTGGGGCCGGATACCGATGTCCCGGCGGGTGATATGGGTGTGGGCGCGCGAGAAGTGGGCTTTATGGCCGGGATGATGAAAAAACTCTCCAACAACACTGCCTGCGTGTTCACCGGTAAAGGTCTCTCCTTCGGCGGCAGCTTAATCCGCCCGGAAGCCACCGGCTACGGACTGGTGTATTTCACCGAAGCGATGCTCAAACGCCATGGTATGGGTCTGGAAGGTCTGCGCGTGGCCGTTTCTGGCTCCGGTAACGTGGCGCAGTATGCTATCGAAAAAGCGATGGCTTTTGGCGCCCGCGTGATAACCGCCTCTGACTCTAACGGTACCGTGGTTGATGAAGCCGGTTTCACCACCGAAAAACTGGCGCGCCTGATTGAAATTAAAGAGCAGCAGCATGGGCGCGTAGCGGATTACGCCCGTGAGTTTGGCCTGCAATACCTCGAAGGCCAACAACCCTGGTCAGTGCCGGTCGATGTCGCTCTGCCGTGTGCCACCCAGAATGAACTGGATGTCGATGCCGCGCGTACGCTTATCGCCAACGGCGTGAAAGCGGTGGCAGAGGGCGCCAATATGCCCACCACGATTGCGGCAACCGATCTGTTCCTGGAAGCAGGCGTCCTGTTTGCGCCGGGTAAAGCGGCGAATGCCGGGGGCGTGGCAACATCAGGCCTGGAAATGGCGCAGAACGCCGCACGTCTTGGCTGGAAAGCGGAAAAAGTGGATGCGCGTCTGCACCACATTATGCTGGATATTCACCAGGCCTGTGTGGAGTATGGCGGCGAAGCGAAGCAGACTCACTATGTCCGTGGCGCAAACATTGCGGGCTTCGTGAAAGTGGCGGATGCGATGATCGGTCAGGGGCTTATCTAAGTCATTTTGCCGGGCGGCGCTGCGTCGACCCGGCTTGCATGTTCCATGCCCGGTAAGCGCAAAGCCGCCGGGCAATCTCATCAGGCGTTCAGTTAACCACCAGCGATGAGACAATTTCCCTGTGACGTTTAAGAATGATCGCGATTTGCTCATCCGCGGTAAGCTCGTTGAACATTTTTTCATTGCGATCGGAATGCGCGTTGCGCACAGTGGCGGGGATACGTACTTCGCTTTTTTCTATTGCTTTTTGCTCGCTCATTTTCCAGTCCTGCTACTCAATGGTCTGTGTTCGCGCGCATAATAATCCCGTTTAGCTGTGACAGGAAGACGACACCATCACGTCTTTTTACGAATTGTGCAAGTTAACGTCATCTTTGGGCAAAATCACGGTGATTCTACCGTGACTGCCCCTCTTCTTATGCATTTGCTGATGTCTTACCGCTAAACGAGCCTCAGGCAGCAGGCTGTGGAGGTGTCGGGTCGTCTTTACGTGGCTTGCGCGTTGTGCGTTTACCCGCTGTTTTTTTCTTCTCACCTGCCGGAGCGCTGATTCCCCGAAACCGCTGCACTGGCGTATTGCGCGCCTGATGAATCAACTCATGCAAGGTGCCAACCAGCGGCTGCATAAAGTCCTGGTAACGACACTGCTTCTCGCTGATTTGCGTCAGCACAGACTCCCAGTGCGCGGTCATATCCGGCCTGGCAGCCATCTCCGGCAGAGAATGGATCAACGCGCGTCCGGCGTCGGTCGAGAGGATATAACGCCCTTTCTTACTGAGAAAACCACGCTTAAACAGCAGTTCGATAATCCCGGCGCGGGTGGCTTCGGTGCCCAGACCGTCCGTCGCACGCAGGATCTTTTTCAGATCTTTATCCTGCACAAAGCGGGCAATACCGGTCATCGCCGACAGCAATGTCGCATCGGTGAAATGGCGCGGCGGTTGCGTCTGACGCTCCACAACCTCACCTTTTTCACACAGGAGTTCGTCGCCTTTCGCCACGACCGGTAGCGGCGTGCCGTCGTTTTCTTCGTCGCGCTCTTTGGCACCCAGCAACGTGCGCCAGCCCGCTTCGGCAAGGAAACGCGCTTTGGCGATAAATTTGCCGTTGGCAATATCCAGGTCGATCTGGCATTTACGGAACACCGCATCGGGGCAAAACTGCATCAGGTACTGACGCGCAATCAGATTGTAGACGTTGGCTTCACCTTCGCTCAGGTTCACCTTTGTGCTGCGCGCGGTAGGAATAATGGCGTGGTGGGCATCCACCTTTTTGTCATCCCAGCAGCGGTTACGCAAATCGGCATTCACCACGGGTTGCGGCAGAAGATCCGGTGCATGGGCACCAATTGCGTTCATCACCGCATGACGCCCGGCATAATGTTCTTCCGGCAAATAGCGGCAGTCCGAGCGCGGATAGGTAATCAGCTTGTGGGTTTCATAGAGCTTCTGGCAGATGTCGAGTACGTTCTGCGCGCTCAGGCCATAGCGTTTCGCGGCTTCAATTTGCAGTGCCGAAAGCGAAAAAGGTAACGGCGCCGGCTCCGATTCCCGCTTATCGTTATACGCGGTAACATTCGCCGGTTGCCCGGTAATACGGGCGACCACATGCTCGGCCAGCGGGCGGTGCAGCAAGCGCCCTTCTTCATCCTGATAAGGCTCACAGGCATCGCTCGGCTGCCACAGGGCGGTAAACCGCTCCCCGGCCGGGGTGACAATATGCGCCTTCACTTCGAAGAAATCTTTTGCCACGAAGTTCTCGATCTCTTCGTCGCGGCGCACCACCAGCCCAAGGACCGGCGTCTGTACGCGTCCAACGGAAAGTACCCCCTGATACCCGGCATTACGTCCAAGCAACGTATAGGCGCGAGTCATATTGATGCCGTACAGCCAGTCGGCGCGTGCACGGGCCAGTGCCGAGACGCACAGAGGAATAAACTCACTGTTGGCGCGCAGGCGAGAGATCGCCCGCTCCACCGCCTGGGGGTTAAGATCGTTAATCAGGCAGCGCTGGACCTGCTGACGCTTTTGCGGTGACAGTTCGAGGTAATCAAGCACCTCATCAACCAGCAACTGCCCTTCTCTGTCCGGGTCACCCGCGTGCACGACTTCCGTCGCTTCGGCGAGCAGCCGCTTGATCACATTAATCTGTTTGGTAACTGAGGGACGCGGTTGCAGCCGCCATTTTTCGGGCACGATCGGCAGATCCGCCAGATTCCAGCGCGCATACCGGCTGTCGTAGACATCCGGCTGTGCCTGCTCCAGCAGGTGACCGATACACCAGGTCACCACCTGCCCGTTGCCACATTCAATATAGCCGTCGCCTTTGCGATGTGGCTTGGGTAGCACATCCGCAATGGCGCGGCCCAGACTGGGTTTTTCGGCAATAAACAACCGCATTGGCTTAACGGATCTCAATCATCGGACGCCCTGCGCGTGCGCTAACCAGCTCACCCACCGCCGCAAGGGTAATACCATATTCTGCCGCCGTGGCGTAAACGTCGCCTTCGGCTTCGGGGCTCACTGCCAGTAACAGACCGCCAGAAGTCTGCGGGTCGCAGAGCAAATCGCGCACCGCATCCGGCATCTCGCCCATCAAATGACCGTAGCTGGCGAAATTACGCTGGGTGCCGCCCGGTACTGCGCCAAGCGCAATATACTCTTCAACACTGGGTAATTTCGGCACATCCTGATACCAGATTTGCGCCTGCACGCCGGCACCCTGGCACATTTCACTCAAGTGCCCCAGCAGACCAAAACCGGTAACATCGGTCATCGCCTTCACGCCACTGATGCCCGCAAACGCGGCACCGGCCAGGTTCATCTGGCACATCACGTCCGTTGCCAGCCCAATGTGCTCGGGTTTTAACAGCGATTTTTTCTCGGCGGTCGTCAGCACACCAATGCCCAGTGGTTTGGTCAGGAAGAGACGGCAGCCCGCCTGCGCGGTACTGTTTTTCTTGATGCGATCGGTTGGCACAACGCCCGTCACCGCCAGCCCGAAAATGGGTTCCGGTGCATCAATAGAGTGCCCGCCCGCCAGAGCAATACCCGCCAGGCGGCAGGCATGGCGACCACCCTCAACCACTTCCCGGGCAATCTCCGGCGCCAGTTTGTTGACAGGCCAGCCTAAAATTGCAATCGCCATGATCGGTTTGCCGCCCATGGCGAAAATATCGCTAATCGCGTTAGTGGCAGCGATACGACCAAAGTCGAAAGGATTGTCGACAATCGGCATAAAAAAGTCGGTTGTGCTGATAACGCTTGTGCCGTTGCCGAGATCGTAGACCGCCGCGTCATCGCGGGTTTCGTTCCCCACAAGCAGGTTCGGGTCGATAAACTTCGCTTGCTCGCTATGCAGGATAGTATCGAGCACTTTAGGGGAAATTTTACAACCACAACCCGCTCCGTGGCTGTATTGCGTCAGACGAATACCTTGTTCGTTCATGGACAACTCCTGTCAGGACAATCCGGCTATGGTAACGCCCAAAACGTTGCATGATAAGCGTGACTGTCCGAATTGCGGCAGTTCGCTCACAATCCAGACAGTTTTACCGGCAAGTATCAGAAATAACGGACGAAAGGCGTGGTATCCGGTGTGCTAATGGTCGTAGAGGCTTTGAGTTGCGGGGTGCCAAGGTATAAGAAACCGACGATCTTATCCTGTGCGCGGCAGTTCAGCGCGTCGCGGACCACCGGACTGTCGGTCAATGGACCGGTACGCCAGATCCCGTTGAAACCCTGTGCCAGCGCCGCCATCTGCATCGCCATTACGGCGCAGCCTGCCGAGAGCAGTTGCTCCCACTGCGGCACTTTCGGATTCTCTTCACATTTCGCCACCACGGCGATAATCATCGGCGCGCGCGACGGTGAAGTCCGGGCTTTTTCTACCGCTTTTTCGTCCAGCCCGGCGCTGACAGCACCCTGCTCCAGCGTCTTGCCAAAGCGGGCCAGACCTTCGCCTTCAATAATGAAAAATTGCCACGGCTGCAGCGTGCCGTGGTCCGGTGCGCGCATCCCCGCACGGATAATATTGTCCAGTTGTTCGCCTGTCGGTGCCGGTTCAGCCAACCGGGAAGCGCTACGGCGGTTGACGAGCAGTTCAAGTGCATCCATTAGTTAAACTCCTGTATTGAAATTTGTTCCTAAAATTAACACGTGCGTAGATTTTGTTACAGCACCGGCAGCGATTCCTGCTGACAACAGGAGCCAGGCTAATTAGGATAACCACACTTGCTGCTCAGGGCAGCGGCAAACGTTACTAACCAGGGAGAATACATGCGAACCCTTTGGCGCTTTATTGCCGTTTTTTTTAAGTGGACATGGCGATTGCTGAACTTTATCCGCAATCTGGTGCTCAATTTGTTCTTTATTTTATTGGTACTGGTCGGCGTGGGCCTGTGGATGCAGTTTAGCGACAGCAAAGCAGAACATGCCAGCCGGGGTGCGTTGTTGATGGATATTACCGGCGTGGTCGTGGACAAACCCTCCGCCAGTAACCGACTCGGCGCGCTGGGTCGCCAGTTCTTTGGCGCAAGCTCCGACCGCCTGCAGGAAAACTCGTTGTTCGACATCGTCGACACCATTCGTCAGGCGCAATCAGACCGAAATATCACCGGGATTGTGCTCGATTTGAAAAACTTTGCCGGGGCGGATCAACCGTCAATGCAGTATATCGGTAAGGCACTTCGCGAGTTCCGCGACAGTGGTAAACCGGTTTATGCGGTAGGCGATAACTACAGCCAGGGGCAGTATTACCTCGCGAGCTTCGCCAATAAAATTTGGCTCTCGCCGCAAGGGGTGGTTGATCTGCATGGCTTCGCCACCAACGGCCTGTATTACAAATCCCTGCTCGACAAGCTGAAAGTCAGTACCCATGTGTTCCGCGTCGGCACCTATAAATCCGCCGTTGAACCGTTTATCCGCGACGACATGTCTCCGGCCGCACGCGATGCAGATAGCCGCTGGGTGGGCGAACTTTGGCAAAATTATCTCAACACCATTGCCGCAAACCGTCAGGTTACCGCGCAACAGATTTTCCCTGGCGCACAAGGCGTGCTGGACGGTCTGCGTAAAGTAGATGGCGATACAGCGAAATACGCGCTGGATAACAAACTGGTGGACGAGCTGGGTTCCAGCGCCGATGCGGAAAAAGCGCTGACCAAACAGTTTGGCTGGGATGACAAAGACAAGAATTTCCGCGCCATCAGCTATTACGATTATCAGCTGAAAAAACCGAGCGATATGGGCGACGCCGTAGCTGTGGTCTTTGCGAACGGCGCGATCATGGACGGTAACGAAACCCCGGGGAATGTGGGGGGGGATACCACTGCGTCGCAGATCCGCGACGCGCGTCTGGATCCGAAAGTGAAAGCCATTGTGTTGCGTGTTAACAGCCCTGGCGGCAGCGTCAGCGCCTCGGAAGTGATTCGTTCTGAACTGGCCGCGGCCCGTGCGGCAGGCAAACCGGTCGTGGTCTCGATGGGCGGTATGGCGGCATCCGGTGGTTACTGGATCTCAACGCCTGCGAATTACATCGTGGCAAATGCCAGCACTCTGACCGGATCGATTGGTATTTTCGGCGTCATCAATACGCTGGAAAACAGCCTCGACAGCATTGGCGTGCATACCGACGGCGTGGCAACGTCTCCGCTGGCGGATGTCAGCGTGACCAAAGCGCTGCCGCCGGAAGTTCAGCAGATGATGCAGATCAGCATTGAGAACGGCTATAAACGCTTTATCACGCTGGTCGCTCAGTCGCGTAACAGCACGCCGGAGCAGATTGATAAAATCGCGCAGGGCCATGTCTGGACTGGCCAGGATGCGAAAGCCAACGGGCTGGTCGACGGGCTGGGTGATTTCGACGATGCGCTAAACAAAGCGGCTGAGCTGGCGAAACTCAAACAGTGGCATGTGGACTGGTATCAGGATGAACCCTCATTCTTTGATCGCGTGATGGACAGCATGTCAGGTTCCGTACGCGCCATGTTGCCACAGGCATTGCAGGCGTATCTGCCTGCGCCGCTGGCCAATGCGGCAGTTCAGGTCAAAGCTGAAACAGATAAACTGGCGGCGTTTAACGATCCGCAAAACCGTTACGCGTTTTGCCTGACCTGCGCCAACATTCGCTAACGAACTGAACGTTTTGTATTCAGGCGGAGATCGGCATCACGCTGGCTCCGCCTTTTCTTTGCGCTTTCGCTGTATCATTCATTCACTGCGTATATAATCCCCCCACTCTGTAACAACACATTTTCAATCATGCAAAAAAAATCGATTTATGTTGCCTACACTGGCGGTACCATCGGTATGCAACGTTCCGAACACGGCTACGTTCCCGTCTCCGGTCACCTGCAGCGTCAACTGGCGTTGATGCCTGAATTCCATCGCCCTGAAATGCCTGATTTCACCATCCACGAATATGATCCGTTGATGGACTCCTCCGATATGACGCCGGAAGACTGGCAGCATATTGCTGACGATATCAAAGCCCACTACGACGATTATGATGGCTTTGTGATCCTGCACGGCACCGACACCATGGCATACACCGCCTCGGCGTTGTCGTTCATGCTGGAAAATTTGAGTAAGCCGGTTATCGTCACAGGCTCGCAAATCCCGCTGGCAGAACTGCGTTCCGACGGACAGATTAATTTGCTCAATTCGCTGTACGTGGCAGCCAACTTCCCGATTAACGAAGTGACGCTGTTCTTTAACAACCGCCTCTATCGCGGCAATCGCACCACTAAAGCACATGCGGACGGCTTTGACGCCTTTGCCTCGCCGAACCTGTCGCCGCTGCTGGAAGCGGGAATACATATTCGCCGCCTTAATACCCCGTCTGCGCCACACGGTAACGGCGAGCTGGTTGTTCATCCGATCACCCCGCAACCGATTGGCGTGGTGACGATCTATCCGGGTATCTCGGCAGACGTGGTAAGAAACTTTCTGCGCCAGCCCGTGAAAGCGCTGATTTTGCGCTCTTATGGCGTGGGTAATGCACCACAAAACGGGGAGTTTCTCAAAGAGTTACAGGAAGCCAGCGCTCGCGGCATTGTGGTGGTCAACCTGACGCAGTGTATGTCGGGTAAGGTCAATATGGGCGGCTACGCCACCGGTAACGCGCTGGCGCATGCGGGCGTGATTGGCGGGGCGGATATGACAGTAGAAGCCACGCTGACTAAACTGCATTATCTGTTGAGTCAGGAACTGGACGCCGCGGCGATTCGCAGCGCCATGACGCAGAACCTGCGCGGTGAGCTCACCGCAGACGAATAAGGAAAAGCCGATGAAACAACGCGCTTTGCTTCTGGTCGACCTGCAAAATGATTTCTGTGCAGGCGGCGCGCTGGCTGTGGCGGAAGGCGACAGCACTGTCGATGTGGCGAACACGCTGATCGACTGGTGCCAGGCACGCGGCGAACCTGTGCTGGCGACCCAGGACTGGCATCCGGCTCACCACGGCAGTTTCGCCAGTCAGCACCAGGTTGCGCCATTTTCACAAGGTATGCTTGATGGCCTGGCGCAAACCTTCTGGCCGGACCATTGCGTACAGCACAGCGAAGGCGCGGCGTTGCATCCCCTGTTGAAAGCCTCAGCCATCGACGCCGTGTTTCACAAGGGGCAAAGCCCGGCTATCGACAGCTACAGCGCTTTTTTTGATAACGGGCATCGGCAGAAAACCGAACTTGATGACTGGTTACGTCAGCACGACATTGCTGAGTTAACCATCGTGGGGCTTGCCACCGACTATTGCGTGAAATTCACTGTCCTGGATGCGCTGAAACTGGGCTATCGCGTCAACGTCATTACCGACGGTTGTCGTGGGGTGAACATCAATGCGCAAGACAGCGCCCACGCCTTTATGGAGATGGCCGCTGAAGGCGCAACACTCTATACGCTGGTCGACTGGCAGGAAACCCAGGCCTGATGCTGTCGTCCGGTCCACAAGCCGGACGACATATTTACGACAGATCCGAAATCTCTTCCAGCGATACCATCCGCGTTTCAATCCCAAACAGAAACAGAATCAACGAGCAGCAAAACAGCATAACGCCTAATACCGAAAAGACCGCGCAGGTGCCGTAGTGGGTCAATAATGCAGCCACGCCGTATGGGGTGAAGACGGCGACAATACGCCCTACCGCATTCACAAAACCGGAACCTCGCAGGCGCAAATGCGTCGGCCATAATTCGGGGACGTATACCGCCGAGGCGAAACAGACATACATGTAGAGGAAGAAAATAAGCACCAGACCGAGGGGTAAAATGGCCCACTCCTCTTTTTGCAGCGAATAGTAATAACCCAGCACCGCCACAATCAGCAGCAGAATAGAACCAAACCAGCGACGCGGAAATTTATCGATAATCAGCGCGGCAATGAAGATCCCTACGGGGGCACCAATCATAATAATAGCGGTCATAAAGATCGATTTGGTGACATCAATCCCCGAGTTAACGAATATCGTGGGGATCCACACAGTGATGGTATAGAGCGAGATATTCATTGCCACCAGCACCGTTATTGCCACCAGCGTTCTGCGCAGCATATCGCCGTGGAACAACTGCCAGAAACTGCCTTCTTCCGCCCCGGCAGATTGATGCACGACGGGTTTCATCTCCGCCAGGACGATGTTTTTCTCCCGGCTAACCTGCTGCTCAATCTCGCATACCACCTTCTGTGCAACATCGACTTTGCCCTTCCCCGCCAGCCAGCGCGGTGACTCAATAAAATAACGCCCCGACAGCCACCAGGCGACCAGCATCGATACCCCGCCCAGTAAAAACATGACCCGCCAACTCAAATAACCGATCACCACCACACCGATAGCGGCCGAGAGCATCGGTGACCAGTTGCCGACAAACGACAGGCGTGCGGACCATTTGCCACGGATAGCCGCAGGAATAAATTCGGTGAAAGAAGCGTACCCCACCATAATCAGCGCCCCCATCCCGGTGCCCATCAGGCAGCGCAGGAAAATGAGCCAGTACATGTCCGGGGAAAGGGTGGCGGCGGTGGCGGCAAAACCAACGAGCAGCAAATTGATGCGAAAGGCCTTGCGTCGCCCCAGATAATCACCAACAAACCCACCCATCAGCGAGCCAATGAAATAGCCAAGCATCAGGGCGGAAGTGAACGCCGCATTAAGGTAATTATTTGACCAACCATTACTGACCAGTTTTGCCAGCACGACATTTCCCGAGTAACTGAGAAAACCGGTAATTAATAAACTCAGTCCGATGATGCCGAATATCCGGTAATGAAAAGATGAAAGTGGCAAACGATCCATGCGGATGCCAATATGGTCATATTGTTCCATTATCTATGCCTCAAAAAAGCCTGGTGGAGATGAAGCATCGTCGCAACCAGAATAACGAATATGCTTTCATTCAGACCGTCGAATAATTTTATACCAGGCATCATTAACCGCATGTGAGGGATAATGACCAGCAGACTGCCTCACTCATCCGAGTGGTATTCAGCCCACCGGGAAATTTAATAAATCAGTTGAATGTTGTTTTTCTGACAAAATGTTATCCACTGATCGCCTGGTTTTTTATCCGTAATAATATAATTAATATGAGTAAAATCGACGAGTTGAACAAAAGCCTTACGGTCAAATTTTGAATGATCCACCAGTAAAGCGACCTCTGTCGCCTGGCTAATCATCACTTTTTTTATTTCTGCTTCTGCTTCGTTGGAATCAAGCGCACCGCTGTTGATGTCCAGACCTTTACAGCTCATCACCATAATATCGACATGGTATTTACCAATAATTTCTTTGGTAATGCGCCCCTGAAAAGAAAGCGTATTCTTATTAAATTCCCCACCAGTCGATACAATGTTAATGTCCGACTGCGCCAGTTCGCGAAAGGCTTCGGTTGAGTTAGTCAACAACGTCAGGTCTTTGCGATCTTTTAATAATTTCAGCAGTTCCATTGCTGTGGTGCTGGAATCTGCAGACATCGTGGTCTTATTATTAATAAACGGCAGCGCATTTAGCGCAATAACCTGCTTCTCTTCAAAAAAGGATTTCGCGCGTTTATAAAAATGAACGTTATCCGTGATACTGGCGCTGTTGAGCACCGCGCCGCCATAGGTACGGGTAATGATCCCTTCGGCTTCCAGTTTTTCTAAATCGCGACGAATAGTCTCTTCGGTAACCTGAAAGAGCTGACTCAGCTGAGTCACCAGCACTTTCTTTTCGTTGGTTACCATCTGTTTAATGGTTTGCAATCTGTCCTTTGCAGCCACGGTATGCCTCTGCTTCGCTTAATAACATGATATCCAGGCAGTATGTCACACGCCATGTTTACTTTCAAAAGAATATGTTTGAATCACAGATTTATTCATGTATTTTCGAGTAACAAAGACACACCGTCATTCCCATTACTTATTAATAAGAGTGTCAGCCATCTCTTTCATTAATAATGCATCGGCATCGCTGAGATGAATTGCCGTTGCCCGCACATTTTCCCGTACCTGCTGCGGTGAGGTCGCGCCGCTTAAAATAGAAATCAGACTACTTTGTTTCAATATCCACGCCAGCGCTAGTGTGGGTACGGTGCAATCATACTTTTTACACAGTGGCTGCCATTTCTCCAGCATATCAATAACCTGTAGCATATTATCACGCTGAAACCACACTTTGTTTGCCTGCGCTCCCACCGGAACAAAGTCGCGCGTTACCGTACCGGTCAGCAGCCCCTGCTCTAGCGGCGAATAGACTTGCAGGACGATGCCGCGCTTCTGGCAAAGCGGGAGTATGTCGCGCTCAATTTGCCGGTCGAGGAGGCTGTATTTTGCCTGCACAATATCCAGTTCACCGTGGCGCAGGTACTCTTCGATATGTCCGATGTCCACATTTGCCGCGCCGATAGACTTGATCTTGCCCTCTGTCTTCAATGCGTTCAGCACTGCAACGGTTTCAGCAATGGGGGTAAAAAACGGCGGCACTGACTGCCAATGGGTCATATAGATATCGATGCAGTCAATCTGCAAACGCTGCAGGCTTGCTTCCACCTCTTCGCGGATAGATTCCGGCGTGAGGTTTTTATATAGCTGGCGGTCACCCACTTTGTTAAACAGGCTCCCCTCACGTTCCCACACGATGCCGCACTTCGTTTCGACAACCACCTCGCCGCGCGGTAAGTCAGTCAATGCCTGGCCAACAATGCGTTCGCTATTGCCAAAGTTGTACCCCGGCGCGGTATCAATCAAATTGATGCCGCAGCGGTGCGCTTCCACGATCGTATCGATACAGACCTGAGTGTCCAGGTCGCCATTCCAGGCGGGGCCGCCGCCGATGGCCCAGGTCCCCAGTCCTAATTGCGAAACAGAAAGCTGGGTTTTTCCCAACGGTATCATTTTCATGCTTTATTTATCCTTCATACTCATCAAGCAGTTGTTCGACAAGCTGTCTGTTTTTCACACCCGTAGTCGCACCGACGCTAAGCACCGAGATAGCTGCCGTGGCATTGGCAAACAGCGCGCAGTCACGCAGCGATTTATCTTCCAGCAGACCGCAGATAAACCCGGAGGCAAAGTTATCCCCGGCCCCAATGGTGTCAATGGCGGTAATCCCTTTCACAGCGGGCACTTCAAGGCATGTCTCACCGTTCTTAATAAAACAGCCCTTCTTGCCCGTCTTGATCACCACCGTTTTGACGCCGCAAGCGAGAAAGCTGTCGGCAATACCGTCCAGCGACGTCTCACCGGTGAGCAGCTTCGCCTCTTCATAGTTGGGGAAGAGGAAATCTACGTAACTTAAGGCCTCGCGGATATCGTCCAGCGTCTCGCCCAGCCGCGGTTTGATCATGTCGGCACAGATAAGCAACTGGTGTGCTTTGGCGCGGATGAAAATCTCTTTTAGCGCTTTGCCATTCAGCAGCGGACTGTTAAAGATACTCGCCAGCGACAGTAATTTCGCCTCGGCAAAGCGGTTGAAATCCACATGCTCCAGCGCCAGCTTCCACAAACTGCCGTTGCGATTCGTCACAAAGGTCCGTTCACCATCGCTGGTCACCAGTCCAACGTTGATCGAGGTATCCACCCCCTCGTCCATGCGCAGACTGTGAATATCGATGTTCTCCTGACGGCAGCGTTCGAGGATGAAATGCCCTGCCGCATCATTACCGATGCGGCTATTAAGGGCGGTTTTATGCCCGAGGCGAGAAATGATCATCGCCTCGTTGATGGCATCGCCGCCGGTGGTCATCGCAATGCGCTCCAGCGGATAAGAATCAACATCGAAAATGTTCTTACTCACCGGTTGCAATGGGATGTCGACAATCGCGGCCCCCACGCAGATCACATCTATTTTGCCCATGTTGCTACTCCGCCTTACCGTCCGAACCAAACAGACGGATTTTCTCCAGCGCACGTTCTTTAACGGCTTTACGCACTTCGCGCTCCAGATGCAGGAACGGCTCATGCTGGTATTCTTTTACCGCCACCATCGCCGCCTGGCACAGCTCGGTATGGATATTGATTTTGGCGATGCCGAGCGCGATGGCTTTTTTAATGTCGGTATCGCTGATCCCGGACGCGCCATGTAAAACCAGCGGGACCGATACGGCTTCACGGACGCGACGGATAACCTCAAAGTTAAGCTGCGGCGCGGATGTATAGACGCCGTGCTGATTGCCAATCGCTACTGCCAGCGAGTCACACCCGGTGCGCGCAACAAACTCCGCAGCCTGGTCCGGGTCGGTATAGTGATAATCCGCCAGCGCCTCTTCGTAGACCGTTTCGTTGCCGACATGCCCCAGTTCCGCCTCAACCGGAATACCCAGAGGATGGAAGAAATCCACGGCCTCTTTAGTCAGACGGATATTCTCTTCAAAGTCGAATGCCGATGCATCGCGCATTAAAGAATTCATTCCGTGCTGCCAGGCATTGTGAATAATCTCCATGCTGCGGCCATGGTCCCAGTGGGTAATAACCGGAACCGTGGCTTGTTTCGCCATGGAGACCATCATATGAGAGAAATCTTCAAACGATGTATTGCCTACAAAACCTGTACCAAAAGAAATAATGACTGGAGATTTTGTCTCCTCCGCTGCATCAATAACGCCCATCAACATTTCCGCATTCCAGACATTAAAATGCGCAATTGCATAATGATTTTCTTGCGCATGATTTTCCCAGAATCTGATATCTGCCAGCATGAATAACACCTCATTAATGAATTAAGCTAAGACTTTAATAACGCCTTTAATAATTTCGCGTTTGTTATTTACGGATTCGTCGAATGCACGCTGCACATCGTCATAATCGTAAATATGGGTGACCATCGATTTCACATCGAATTTCCCGGAGGAGATGGCCTCAATAGTTAATGGATAGCGGTTGGCATAACGGAATACCGTTTGAATACTGACCTCGCGATTAATTTTAAGGAAATTAATCGCAGAGTCGCCCGGAACGGTACCGACAATCATAATTTTGCCACCACGCATCACCAGATAAGGTGCCTGTTTTACGGTGATCGCAGACCCGGCCGTTTCAAAAACGATATCCGCGCCCATCTCACCAATACGTTCGGCACAGCAGACCACCGTGTCCTCTTTCGCGCCGTTAATCACCGCGCTGGCGCCCAGTTTTTCCGCCATCGCCAGTCGTTTTTCCAGCACGTCAACCACCACAATTTGCGTGGCGCCCAGATAGCGACAAGCCTGCAAGGTCATTAAGCCGATACAGCCCGCGCCGAGAATGACAATCTTTTTGCCGGGCTTCACGTCAGCCAGCATCGCGGCATGAATGCCCACCGCGGCAGGCTCGACCAGCGCACCTTCTATGGTGTCCATATTTTCCGGCAGCTTGTAGGTAAAGCTTTCAGGGTGACAGAGGTAATATGTCAGTGCACCGCGATAATTTGGCTGGGTCGCCATAAAGTCGACATCAGGACAAATGTTATATTTGCCTTCCAGGCAGTAGCGACATTTTCCGCAGGGTACTCCGGGCTCAATATTCACTTTATCGCCCGGTTTGAATTTTTTAACATTACGGCCAATGGCCACTACGGTTCCCGCGCACTCATGGCCAAGGCCAATTTCCTGATTCGGATCTTTCGGTGGAATAAAAGGGCCAGACTCAAAACCGTGAACATCTGAACCACAAATACCGACATATTCCACTTTAATTAATACTTCATCATCCTCTGGCACCGGCATATTCGCTGGCAGAATTGTCATTGTGCCAGGTGTTTTTAAAATTGCCTTAGAGTTTTGCATACACATTCCTTTCGAAGACGCATTATTTGGTGGTAACGGCATCCATCCCAATACTTTCGACAGATGCTCCTTTTGTTTCGATACCAATGGTCGCAATAGCTGCCGCAACGATAATGGCCACGACACTCAGCAGAAAAAAGACACCGGTGACGCCATAATTACTGAGCAGAACAGCCACGGCATAAGGTGCAGCAATACCGCTGATGCGACCGACCGCATTCGCCAGGCCCGAGCCGCGTAATTTCGCTTCGGTTGGCCATATTTCGGGCACGTAGACTGCAGAGGCATAGCAAACATACATATAAACAAAAGTAATCAGGAAAAAGCCGCAAACGGTAATCATCAGCATATTGGTCTGCAGCGAATAGAAATAACCCAGCGCAGCAATAAACAGCAGTAACCCAACACCCATTGTTTTGCGTGGAATTTTATCCATCACCATCATGGCGATAAAGATGCCAAAGGGTGCGCCAAACATACTCATGGTATTCAGCACGATGGAATCTTTAAGGTTAATCCCCTGCGACATAAAGATGGTCGGCAGCCAGTTAATTAGCGTGTACTGCACCACGTTCATGGCGATTAAGACAAAGGATCCCAGAACCACTCGTTTAAGCAACACTCCTTTCAGCAGCGATGAATAAGGCACCACGGGAGGCAGGCTTTTACTCTCAGTAGGTGTCACCACGCTCAGTGCCTTGCCGGTTTGCAGACTGACTTTACGTTCGATCTCCGACATGATGGCTTCGGCTTCCGCATAGCGTCCACGCGACTCCAGCCAGCGCGGAGACTCCGGGAAATAACGCCAGGCAAGCCAGGTGGCAATAAGCGAGAGCACGCTCGGAATAATCAGCTGTACTCGCCAGTTCCACTCTGCGCTGACCAGCGTCGTCAGCCCCATCGCTATTAATGAACACAGTGGATATGACCAGTTGCCAATAAAGGAGACGCGACTCGACCAGGTTCCACGGCTGCGCCCCGGCATATACTCGGTGTATCCAGCAAACAGCGTCACCAGCAGTGCACCCAGACCAAATCCCATCACCAGACGGCAGGCAATCAGGAATGTCATATCCGGAGAGAGCGCACCGGCAACCATTGATACAATATGAATAATTTCATAAAGGATAATGGCTTTCTTACGACCAATTTTATCGCCAATGATGCCGCCAATTAATGCCCCGGCAAACATACCCGCCGTGGTAATAGCAGAAAAGGTTGCGGTCGTTGAATTATCCGTCCATCCCAGATCTTTTAACTGTGCCAGGATTAATCCACCAACGGCGTTACTCCAACAAACCAATAATCCGAAAGCCACCATTCCAAACATAGTATAATGCCAGTGGCAATCCGGAAGGCGGTCGAGTCTTGCCCCACAATTGGGTTTTTCAATTGTGTTTCCCATAAGATATTCCTCACGAAATAAAGCATTAATTTTTGTATTCGTGTATTCCGTCCGCGATGTCCTGTTTTATTATTTCCTTCAATATTTAAAGTAAATGACAAGATCGCATTGGCGGTGCTAATAACAAGGCGCGGTCCTTATCAATCAAAGTCGTAGGTCATGATGACTTTGATTGCCGTTTTATCGACCATCGCGTCAAAGCCTTTTTCCCACTCTGACAGTCCAATACGGTGAGTGATCATCGGTTTTACCTGAATAGCGCCGGAGGCCAGCAGGCGAATGGCATTACGCCAGGAGGTGGAGTCATAGGCCATGTGTCCGATAATGCTTTTGTTCCACGCCGTGATGTCGTTTATCGAAAAATCGAGCGGTTTGAAACCCATACCAACGCGCACCACTTCCCCATTCGGGCGCAGCATTTCGATGGACTGTTTCAGCGCGATATTGGCTCCTGAGCACTCAATCACCAGCCCGAGGTTATCTTTGCCGCAGATCTCCTGACAACGGGCAACAACGTCTTCTTTCGAACCATTGACCACCGCCGTTGCGCCGAGCTCTCTGGCAACCGGGAAACGGACTTCAACATCTTCATCCAGCCCGACGACCACAATGTTGACCGCCCCCATAATGCGCGCCATCTGGACAGAAAAGAGGCCCAGTGGTCCGGTACCGATGACCACCACGTCCTGGCCTGGTAAGAATTTGGATTGTTGGGCGATAGATTTGTAGGCATTACAGATAGGATCGAGAACTGCCGCTTCTTCGTAGTCGACGCCTTCCGGGATCTCCCACAGTGCGCGACGATGGATTTTCAGGATCTCACCGGGCACCAGACAATATTTCGAAAAACCGCCGCCCCAGGTGTTGTTATCAAGGCCAAGGTTTACTTTTTCTGTACAACACAGAAAATCACCTTGTTCACAGGCCGGGCACACGCCACAGACGTGACCGCTGTTATCGGACACCACGCGCTGGCCGACTTTCCAGTCCTTCACATTCGCCCCGGTTTTACAAATGCGTCCGGCAAATTCATGTCCGCGGACTGAGTTAAAAACATCAGAGCCGCTATCGACTTTATAATGCTTCATATCCGCACCGCAAATAGCTGCGGCCTTGATTTCAATCACAACATCATCCGGACCGCACTCAGGTTCAGGTACGTCAATCATCTTGTAACCGCCAAATGCCTTGCCGAAACGCGCTAATGCTTTCATCGCTTGCTCCTCAGTGATTTCATTTGTTTCAGTGAGGCTATTATTCGCGCCATCCATTTTTGAAGTCAACTCAATATCTGCCAAACACAGATTTTATTCTGTATTTCACAACGAAGATCACAAATGAGAACACGCATAATCGACAAAATCATTTAAAATCAAAAACTTAATAAAAAGAGGTTACTTTGTGGGAAAAACAGATTTTTGCAATCAGGCCATCAAGAGGAAGTAAAGCATGAAAAGGAGAGTAAAACGGGAAGGAGAGAAAACTGGGCGAAGCGCTGTGGCCTCGCCGCTCATCGGGGAAGTTATTGCATTTTCAGCGTTGCAATTGGCATAGGCGTAGGCGTAATGCCAAAGTCTTCTTTCAGTTGCTGCTTGCTTTTCATCACCATCTGTCCTTGCGTGTCGATGGTCATGTGCTGCGCGTCGGTGTTATGACGGGCCTGCCATAACATAACCAGTTGCAGGCTGTTCTCTTTTTGTTCTGCCGTCAGCGCAACGCCATCCGGCCACTTACCCAACTCAACAGCGGTAACCAGACGCTGATAGATGTCCGGCGTCATGCTGTTAATGACTTGTTCGAAATCCATGATAAATTAACTCCAGTGGAATAATAGCTGAATCGATTCCTCACCCCAGAGTCCGATCGCCGTTTTCATCGTCGGTAAAACTCAACGAGGCAGAGTTCACACAATAACGTTCACCGGTCGGTTGTGGACCATCCGGGAAAACATGTCCCAGATGCGCGTCACAATTACCGCAACGAATTTCAACGCGCTGCATACCGTGCGAGTAATCGTTTATATAGCGAATGGACTCTTCACTTACTGGCTCAAAAAAGCTCGGCCAGCCGCAGCCTGAATCATACTTGGTCTGCGAATGAAACAAGGGAGCGTCGCAAACCAGACAGTGATACACGCCTTCACGTTTGTTGTGTAAAAGACGGCCTGTGAAAGGCGGCTCGGTACCGTGATCCTGTGTCACGTAGAACTGCATCTCCGTCAGATTTTTTTTCAGGTCATCCTGAGAGGATTTCGTCGTCATAAGCTCACATCTCGCGGTAAGAATTCGTACAACTTCACTTCGATTCTAACAAAACATTAACAATGAAGTGATAACTTTTGATCTAAACTTAGTTGCTGCGGATCCCCGGGCGGGTAATTGTGATCACTCTCACATTTTTATCCTGCATGACCTTTAAAATTCGGGGCGGCGTCCCCATATGGGGAGCATGCTCATAGGAAGAGTGAGACGAGTCAGTCGAACAAAGGTTATGCGGAGGATTGATTTGTCGCAATGATTGACACGATTCCGCTTGACGCTGCGTAAGGTTTTTGTAATTTTACAGGCAACCTTTTATTCACTAACAAATAGCTGGTGGAATATATGACTATCAAAGTAGGTATCAACGGTTTTGGCCGTATCGGTCGCATTGTTTTCCGTGCTGCTCAGGAACGTTCTGACATCGAAATCGTTGGTATCAACGATCTGTTAGACGCAGAATACATGGCTTACATGCTGAAATATGACTCTACTCACGGCCGTTTCAACGGTACCGTAGAAGTCAAAGACGGCCATCTGGTTGTTAACGGCAAAACCATCCGTGTTACTGCTGAAAAAGATCCGGCTAACCTGAAATGGAACGAAATCGGTGTTGACGTTGTAGCAGAAGCTACCGGTATCTTCCTGACCGACGAAACCGCGCGTAAACACATCACTGCTGGCGCGAAAAAAGTTGTTCTGACTGGTCCTTCCAAAGACAATACCCCGATGTTTGTTAAAGGCGCTAACTTTGACAAATACGAAGGCCAGGACATCGTTTCTAACGCATCCTGCACCACCAACTGCCTGGCGCCGCTGGCAAAAGTTATCAACGACAACTTCGGCATCATCGAAGGTCTGATGACCACTGTTCACGCGACTACTGCAACTCAGAAAACCGTTGATGGCCCGTCTCATAAAGACTGGCGCGGCGGTCGTGGCGCATCCCAGAACATCATCCCGTCCTCTACCGGTGCAGCTAAAGCTGTAGGTAAAGTACTGCCAGAACTGAATGGCAAACTGACTGGTATGGCGTTCCGCGTTCCGACTCCGAACGTATCTGTTGTTGACCTGACCGTTCGTCTGGAAAAAGCAGCGTCTTACGAAGAAATCAAGAAAGCAATCAAAGCGGCTTCTGAAGGCGCAATGAAAGGCGTTCTGGGTTACACCGAAGACGACGTTGTATCTACCGATTTCAACGGTGAAGTTTGCACTTCTGTGTTCGATGCTAAAGCAGGTATCGCACTGAACGACAACTTCGTGAAACTGGTATCCTGGTACGACAACGAAACCGGTTACTCTAACAAAGTTCTGGACCTGATCGCTCACATCTCCAAATAAGTTGAGATGAAACATTGATCTATAAAGGCGACTTCGGTCGCCTTTTTTTATGTTTCGCGTCATCCTGAAAGCTGCTTCCTCACTGACGCTGCTCGCGGGTGCTGGCCACAGAATTCTCTGTGCTCCCTGCTCTCCTCAGACTTGCCGTCCCGATGCAGCTTTCATGATTTTGTGTCTCGCTAAACGAAGGATTGCACCATGATAAACAAAATTTTTGCTCTCCCGGTTGTTGAACAAATTTCCTCCGCCCTCTCTCGCCGCCTGATGGACGAACTGGACGTTATCGTTATCGATCACCCACAAGTTAAAGCCTCTTTTGCTCTGCAGGGCGCACATCTGCTCTCCTGGAAACCGCAGGGTGAAGACGAAGCGCTGTGGTTGAGCGGCAACACGCCGTTTAAAAACGGCGTGGCGCTGCGCGGCGGCGTACCGATCTGCTGGCCATGGTTTGGCCCGGCTGCACAGCAGGGTCTGCCTGCTCACGGTTTCGCCCGTAACCTGGTATGGACACTGAAAGCGCATAATGAAGATGATAAGGGTGTTGTGCTGACATTTGAGCTGCACAGCAGCGAAGCGTCCCGCCAATACTGGCCGCATGATTTCACGCTGTTTGCCCGCTACAAATTGGGTAAAACCTGCGAAATCGAACTGGAAGCGCACGGCGATTTCGAAACCACCTCAGCTCTGCATACCTATTTCAACGTCGGCGATATCCATGCGGTGAAAGTCAGCGGTTTGGGCGATCGTTTCATTGATAAAGTGAACAACGCGCAAGAAGATGCACTGACCGATGGCGTACAGACATTCCCGGATCGTACCGATCGCGTCTATCTGAATCCGGAAGCCTGCAGTGTGATCCATGACAGTGCGCTGAACCGCACCATTGAAGTGATCCATCACCATCATACTAACGTTGTCGCATGGAACCCGGGTCCGGCGCTCTCCGCCAGCATGACCGACATGCCGGATGATGGTTATAAAACATTTGTTTGTGTTGAATCAGCCTGCGCGACCGCGCCACAAAAAACCACCGAAGAAAAACCGTCTCGCCTGGCGCAGACGATCCGCGTGGTTAAACGCTGATTGTGATAGCCCGGGTAAGCCGTGTTCCCGGGCTCTCCCCGACTTATCCGGGTGACAGAATCCGCAACTTATACGCTTATGCGCGACGTGCTACACCACATCCAGGGGTGTTTTGCGCCCCGGAGCCGGAAACGCGTTATCCAGCCGAGCCAGATCCTCTGCACTCAGCGTGATATTCAACGCTGCGGCATTTTCCTGGGCATGCGCCACAGTGCCCGCTTTTGGAATAGCCATCACTCCCTCGTGACTAATAACCCAGGCCAGCAGAATTTGTGCCGCGGTCGCGTTATGGGCCTGAGCAATATCCGTCACTACGCTGTTATTCAGCAATCCGTCCCGCAGACGCCCGGCCTGCGCCAGTGGGCAGTAGGCCATCACCGGCATCTGTTGTTGCTGGCACCAGGGCAGCAGGTCATATTCGATACCGCGCGACCCCAGATGATAGAGCACCTGATCGGTCACGCAGGCTTTACCACCCTGCACCTGCAAGAGTTCCTGCATATCGGCATAATCGAGATTCGACACACCCCAGCGGCGAATTTTCCCCTGCGCAATGAGGGTCTCCATCACCTCCACCGTTTCAGCCAGCGAAAAATTTCCCCGCCAGTGCAGCAGATAGAGATCGAGAGAGTCGGTTTTCAGACGGCGCAGACTCGCCTCACAAGCCGCAATCGCTTTTTTACCACCGGCATTCCACGGATACACTTTCGAAACCAGATAGACTTTGTCGCGTAATCCACCCTGCAGTGCATCGCCGACCACCTCTTCTGCCCCACCATCTGCATACATTTCTGCCGTATCGATAAGCGTAAGCCCGGCATCAATGCCCGCCCGTAGTGCATCCACCTCTTTACTGCGCTGGCGGTCATTCTCCCCCATATACCAGGTACCCTGACCAATAGCAGGCAGCGTCACCTCGCCCGCGAAGACCACATTTCTCTCTGCCATATCATCCTCCTGCGCTAAATGCACCACCGTAAAGCAAAACAGGGCCAATGGCCCTGTTTTAATGCACAGATTGCACTATAAAAAAGCACAATCAGAAACGATACGTTACCCCTGCCGATAACAATCCGGCCCAGGATTTATCCACCATCGGACTGTCTTTAATTTCATCAGACAGGTGGGTGTATCGGCCCGTGCCATAAACGCTCCAGTTGTCGTTCAGACGATAGCTGGCGGTAAGTTCCAGGTAAGGGCTCCAGCCATTGTCCGGATCGTAGCTATTAAGGCCGCTGCGACGTGACTCTTCACGCGACACACCATAATAGTATTCGTTTTGATTATCGCTGTTCCATTCAACCCCGATACCCGGCGTCAGCGTCAGGCCACCATTGGTATAGCGATACAGCCAGGCCAGATCCCATGTCACACCATTACTGTTGTCCAGCACATCACCGGCCAGTGACGTGCGCAGGAAACCGTATTCGGTGTTATGAATATAAGAAAGCCCCGCTACTGCGGTTGACTTACGTTTATTCAACTGACGAAGTTGATTATTGTCACTGTCACCCGGCTTAAAGCTCCACGGCGAGTATGCAGCAAAGATGGAGAGTTGGTCGGCCTGATCATTCCACAGGTAGTAGCCACCGCCTAAACCACGGAACCAGAAGTCATCGCTTTCATAAGTGATAACCGGAATCGGATAGGTTTTATTGTCGTACTGTTTATACGGAGTCTCTACAACACCCACGCCCGCACCCAGGGAGAAGTTGCTTTCGGCATTGGCAGTAAAAGTAGAAGAAGCGATCAGCACGCCCAGTGCCAGGAGTTTGAGTTTCATCACAGTCCATTTATTCCTGTAGTCAATAATCGGCGAAATGAAGTTTAACCGTCCAGAACAGTCTACCCAAATTTTTTTACTTAACCATTACAAAACTAAACCCTATAGCCTGTGGTCTGTATATGACAGGGGGCTTACGGTTTTATGAAGCCGCTGTGATTTGAGAGTGGAAGGCTTATCACAAAAGAAAGCATTTATGGATGAGTTATTGATATGTCATTGAAATTAGTTTTAGGCGGCATGCAAGTTTTGCAAATGCCATCTACGCTTAAATTAAGAAGACGATTTAACGAACCCGCATATTGTTAATAACATGCAACCTGGCATGAGGGTTGCTGTATGACTCTTAGCGTCGTTCAGTTAACGCTTCCGGGAGCCTCTACTATTCATATGAACGGCTCTTTACCTGTGCTAAAAAACGAAAGGACGGCATGCCATGAATATATTCGATCACTACCGCCAGCGCTATGAAGCTGCCAAGGACGAAGAGTTCACACTGCAGGAATTTCTTACCATCTGTCGGCAAGACCGCAGTGCCTATGCTAACGCGGCAGAAAGGCTACTGATGGCCATTGGTGAGCCAGTGATGGTGGATACTGCCCAGGAGCCACGGCTTTCCCGTCTCTTTTCGAACCGGGTTATCGGACGCTACCCGGCGTTTGAAGAGTTCTATGGCATGGAAGAAGCAATCGAGCAAATCGTGTCTTATCTCAAGCACGCCGCTCAGGGTCTGGAAGAGAAGAAACAGATCCTTTATCTGCTCGGTCCGGTCGGTGGCGGTAAATCCTCGCTTGCCGAACGCCTTAAATCCTTAATGCAGCGGGTACCGATTTACGTGCTGAGCGCCAATGGTGAACGCAGCCCGGTAAACGACCATCCACTGTGTTTGTTCAATCCGCAGGAAGACGCGCAGATTCTGGAAAAGGAATATAACGTTCCGCGCCGTTACCTCGGTACCATCATGTCGCCGTGGGCGGCGAAACGCCTGCATGATTTCGGCGGTGACATCAGCAAATTCCGCGTGGTCAAAGTCTGGCCATCCGTACTAGAACAAATCGCCATCGCTAAAACAGAACCGGGCGATGAGAACAACCAGGACATCTCTGCTCTGGTGGGTAAAGTGGACATCCGTAAACTGGAAAACCACGCACAAAACGATCCCGATGCCTATGGCTACTCCGGTGCACTGTGCCGCGCGAACCAGGGCATCATGGAATTCGTTGAGATGTTCAAAGCGCCTATTAAAGTGCTGCACCCTTTGCTGACCGCTACCCAGGAAGGCAACTACAACGGGACCGAAGGGATTTCCGCCCTGCCTTTTAACGGCATCATTCTTGCGCACTCAAACGAATCAGAGTGGGTCACTTTCCGTAATAACAAAAACAATGAGGCGTTCCTTGACCGTGTCTATATCGTCAAAGTGCCTTATTGCTTGCGGATCTCCGAAGAGATCAAAATTTACGAAAAACTGCTTAACCACAGCGAGTTGACCCATGCGCCATGTGCCCCGGGTACGCTGGAAACGCTGGCCCGTTTCTCGATTTTGTCGCGCCTGAAAGAGCCGGAAAACTCCAGCATCTACTCAAAAATGCGTGTCTACGACGGTGAAAGCCTGAAAGATACGGACCCGAAAGCGAAGTCCTATCAGGAGTATCGCGATTACGCCGGGGTGGATGAAGGGATGAACGGTCTGTCGACGCGTTTTGCCTTTAAAATCCTCTCTCGTGTGTTTAACTTCGATCATGCCGAAGTCGCCGCTAACCCGGTACATCTCTTTTATGTACTGGAACAGCAGATTGAACGTGAGCAGTTCCCGCAAGAACTGGCAGAGCGTTATCTGGAATTCCTCAAAGGCTACCTGATCCCGAAATATGCCGAGTTTATTGGCAAAGAGATCCAGACGGCCTACCTGGAATCCTACTCTGAATACGGACAGAATATTTTCGATCGTTATGTCACGTATGCAGACTTCTGGATTCAGGATCAGGAATATCGCGATCCGGATACCGGTCAGTTGTTTGACCGTGAATCGCTGAATGCAGAACTGGAAAAAATTGAAAAACCGGCCGGGATCAGCAACCCGAAAGATTTTCGTAACGAGATTGTCAACTTCGTGCTGCGTGCCCGTGCTAACAATAGCGGCCGTAACCCGAACTGGACCAGCTACGAAAAACTGCGCACGGTTATTGAGAAAAAAATGTTCTCGAATACCGAAGAGTTGCTGCCTGTTATTTCGTTTAACGCCAAAACCTCAACCGACGAACAGAAAAAACACGATGACTTCGTTGATCGTATGATGGAGAAAGGATACACCCGCAAACAGGTTCGCCTGCTGTGTGAATGGTATCTGCGTGTACGTAAATCATCATAATGCCAAAATGGCCCGGCAGCGCAGTGCTGACCGGGCCTGAACAGTCTGTGCGTATCCTCGTTTTTCGCGACGCAGGAAGGTGGCAAGCGGGCGGCTCGTGACATACTGACAGGGTCAGCACGTTGTGGAGCGAAAGCAGCCAATACCGGCGGCACGAATTACAATGGATAGAGTTGGCAAATGCAGTACGGGAGGGACTTATGACCTGGTTCATAGACCGGCGTCTTAACGGTAAAAACAAGAGCACGGTTAACCGCCAGCGATTTTTACGCCGTTATAAAGCGCAAATAAAACAGTCGATCTCCGAGGCCATCAACAAACGCTCGGTCACCGACGTGGAGAATGGTGAGTCCGTCTCCATCCCGAACGAGGACATCAGCGAACCGATGTTTCATCAGGGACGCGGCGGTCTGCGCCATCGCGTCCACCCGGGTAACGACCATTTTGTGCAAAACGACCGCATCGAGCGTCCTCAGGGGGGCGGTGGCGGCGGTGGCAGCGGTCAGGGCGAAGCCAGCGCTGACGGCGAAGGCCAGGATGAGTTCGTTTTCCAGATTTCAAAAGATGAATATCTCGATCTGCTGTTCGAGGATTTGGCGTTGCCAAACCTGAAAAAGAACCAGCAGCGTCAGCTCAATGAATTTAAGACTCACCGAGCCGGCTACACGGCAAACGGTGTTCCCGCCAATATTAGCGTCGTGCGTTCACTACAAAACTCACTGGCGCGCCGTACCGCGATGACAGCAGGCAAGCGTCGTCAGCTACGTGAACTCGAGAGTGACCTGGACATTGTCGCCAAAAGCGAACCGGCCCAGTTGCTGGAAGAGGAGCGTCTGCGTAAGGAAATTGCCGAGCTGCGCGCGAAAATCGAACGTGTCCCCTTTATCGACACCTTCGATTTACGCTACAAAAATTATGAAAAACGCCCGGAGCCTTCAAGCCAGGCGGTAATGTTTTGTCTGATGGACGTATCCGGTTCAATGGATCAGTCGACAAAAGACATGGCGAAGCGCTTTTATATCCTGCTCTATCTGTTCCTGAGCAGAACCTATAAAAACGTAGAAGTGGTCTATATCCGTCACCACACCCAGGCGAAAGAGGTTGATGAGCATGAGTTTTTCTACTCGCAGGAGACCGGCGGTACCATTGTCTCCAGTGCGCTGAAATTGATGGATGAAGTGGTCAAAGAGCGTTATGACCCGGCGCAGTGGAACATCTATGCGGCACAGGCATCGGATGGCGATAACTGGGCCGATGACTCACCGCTATGCCATGAAATTCTGGCGAAGAAAATTCTGCCCGTGGTGCGTTACTACAGCTATATCGAGATAACACGCCGCGCGCACCAGACGCTGTGGCGCGAATATGAACATCTGCAGACGATGTTTGATAATTTCGCAATCCAGCATATCCGCGACCAGGAAGATATCTACCCGGTGTTCCGCGAGCTTTTCCACAAACAAAACGCCAGCTCCAACTAAACATAGAGAAAGCCAGTGCTTTGCGCGCTGGCTTTTTCTCTTCGCCGCAAACGCGCAAATTACGGTACAAAAATGCAGCTATTTGCCCCCTTGCATCGTGGCAAATATGGCATATTACTTCCCAGACAAACTCGATTCTTACTTCGTTCCTTGCGAACGTCGTTTTTTAACAGTACACATAAAAGCGTTTGTAAAGTGCTAGTACTTTTAAGCCGCCAATTTTGAGGCGGCTTTTTTATTTTCATCTTCGGGTAACTGAATTACTCTTGGTTTTTATTACGTTTATCCAGGAGTGATGATGTCAGAGATTGCCAGCCAAAATATCCATCAGCATCTTATTGAAACCCTCGAAAATTCTCAGGCGCGCTACCGTATCGTCGAGCATGAAGCATCTGGTAAATGTGAAGCCGTGAGTGAAATTCGTGGTACAGCGCTGGGCCAGGGAGCGAAAGCGCTGGTGTGCAAAATCAAAGGCAATGGCGTGAAAATGCATGTGCTGGCGATCCTTGCCGCTGACCTGCAGGCCGATTTAGCTCGGCTGGCCTCTTTTTTTGGTGGTAGTAAAGCCTCGTTGGCAAGCCCCGCCGAAGTCGAAACATTAACGGCTTGCGTATTTGGTGCGATCCCGCCGTTCAGCTTCCATCCCGAACTTAAACTGGTTGCCGACCCGCTACTTTTTTCGCGTTATGACGATATTGCCTTCAACGCCGGACTGCTGGAAAAGTCGATAATTCTCAATACGAAAGATTATTTGCGTATTGCTCGTCCTGAACTAGTGAGTTTTCACCGCGAGGGTTAACTGTCATGCGGGCTCCCTGCCTGTATGCTTAGGGCCAGCCCGCTTTTTCCAGCGCAAGAACAGAAATCACCAACACCACCATGATGGCGATAAATGACGACGCGATGATAACGCCATCTGACAGCATAAAATCATTCATTTTCAACCTGCCTCTTTTTAGCCCGGTTTCCTTATTCATAATGTTACCGGGTGACAATTCGATGACAGTTTTGGGTTATTCAAATGAATTTCCTGATGCTGAAACGATTCCTACCTTCTGCTTACCAATACGTTATAAACGTAGCGCCAAATAACGTTTTTCATTGCATGCCCACCAAATTGTTACCGGTATCACGAAAAGCAGTTTACATAATTCCGATGACAAATCTCGCAATTGTTATAAATACAATCTTGCAACACCCTTATTCTGTAGCGTACTTCTGAAATAACCTTACAAACCCAGGTGAATACAATGAATTTAACGATCACCCGTAAAGAGAAAATCAGTTATGGACTCGGTGATATGGCCAGCCATGTCGGGTTGGATAATGTCATTATATTTCTGACGTTTTATTATACCGACGTTGTTGGATTACCCGCCGCGTTTGTTGGCACAATGTTTCTGCTTGCCCGTACCGCCGATGCCATTATTGACCCGGCAATGGGTTATCTTGCCGACCGGACAAATTCACGCTGGGGTAAATTCCGCCCGTGGATGCTGTGGCTGGCCTTGCCCTTTGGCATCAGTTGCCTGCTAACCTACGCCGTGCCTGAATCATTAACCCTGACCGGTAAAATGGTGTTCGCAACGATTACCTATACTTTTATGATGTTGATGTATACGGCGATTAATATTCCTTACTGTTCAATGGGTGCGGTCATTACTCCCAATAACGAAGATCGTATTTCACTGCAATCGTATCGCTTCTTTTTAGCCACCCTTGGCGGTGCAATGTCGACATTCTTTATGATGCCGCTGGCGCAATATCTCGGTGGTGACGATAAATTATCCGGCTATCGCTGGGCAATGGCGATAATGGCCAGTGCCGCTGTCGTCATGTTCTGGATCTGCTTTGCTAATACCCGCGAACGAATTAAAGCGCCTGCAACCCACAATAATTATCTCGGTGAATTACGCGATTTATTACGAAACGATCAGTGGCGCGTGGTCTCTGTGCTGGTTATTACCAACATCGGTTTTGGGGTTATTCGCCTTGGCGCGATGATGTACTTCGTCACCTATTATTTGGGCAGCGCCAGCTATTTTATGTGGATGCTGGGCGCACATATTCTGGGTAAAGCAGCAGGCAGCGCGCTGGCAAAACGCCTGACCCGCAACTTTAGTAAAGTACAAATGTTCGGTTACTGTGCTGTCCTCGCCGGTGTACTGAGCATCGCCCTCTTCTTCGCGCCGAAATCAATATACGTGCTGGTGCCATTGACTTTCGTGGTATCTACCCTCTACCAGGCCACCACCACGCTGATGTGGGTCATGATGGCGGATGTCGCCGACTACGGGGAATGGTTGCAGGGTAAACGCATGGACGGCGTGATTTTCTCAACCTTTCTCGCCGTGCTCAAACTCGGCATGGCCATCAGCGGCGCCATTGTCGGCTGGACGTTAGGGCTGAGCGGCTATGTCGCCAATGCGCCAGAACAGACATCGGTTGCAATGTACTGCATTGTTGCCCTCTTCACCGTGGTGCCGGGGTTGCTGTCGCTGGCCGCTTTTGCCACCCTGCGCTGGTACAAACTCGATGATAACACTATGAAATCTATCAATCTTGCCCGTCATAGTCTTTCGTAAAAAGGACCTGTTATTCATGAGCGAACTTATCCAACACCCGGACAGTATTGAATGGCGCTTTGAGCGTCAGATCCTGCGCGTTGAAGCCTGGGGAGAGCACAGCCTGCGCGTGCGTGCCACCTGCGCCCCGGCCTTTAGCGACAATCTGCACGCCCTGTTGCCACCGCAGACCTGTCAGCCACAGATAACCGCGGGCGCGGAACAGCTAACGCTGCGCAACGGTAACATCACCGCGGTGCTTAATCTGAAAGGCCAACTGGCGTTTTACAACCAGCGTGGCGAATTATTGCTTGAGGAGATGTGGCGGCAACGTTCAACCGTCGGTATTGGTGCCAGTGAAAAAAGCCAGGACAAATATATCAGCGCCCTGAAACTCGATGGCCGTGAATTTAAACCGCTGCCCGGCGGCAAGTATCAGTTGACCGTCCGTTTTGAATCGCGCCCGGATGAACGTGTTTACGGCATGGGGCAATATCAGCAGCCATGGCTGGATCTGAAAGGCTGTGCGCTGGAGCTGGCGCAGCGCAATTCACAGGCCAGCGTCCCTTTTATGCAGTCGAGCCTCGGCTATGGTCTGTTATGGAACAACCCGGCGATTGGTGAAGCCAACTTCGCTAAAAACCAGACCACCTGGCTTGCTCGCGTCACTCAGGAGATGGATTACTGGATCACCGCCGCAGACAGTATCCAGCAGCTTACCCGTCAGTACGCCAAAGCCACCGGAACGCCGCCGCCTGCCCCGGCATTCACCAGCGGCTTATGGCAATGCAAACTGCGCTATCGCACCCAGCAGGAGGTACTGGAGGTCGCCCGTGAGTACCGCCGTCGTCATCTGCCGCTCTCGGTGATGGTCATCGATTTCTTCCACTGGCCGAATCAGGGCACCTGGTGTTTTGATCCCATCGACTGGCCAGATCCGAAGGCGATGGTCGACGAGCTGAAATCGATGGGCATTGAGCTGATGGTTTCCGTCTGGCCAACGGTGGAAGCGCGCAGCCCACTCTTTCCGGTGATGAAAGCCAAAGGTTTACTGGTCACCAGCGATCGCGGCGTGCAGGTTAATCTCGATTTTATGGGCAACACCACCTTTTTTGACGCCACCCACCCCCAGGCGCGTGAATTTGTCTGGGAGACAGTGAAGAAAAACTATTACGATTTGGGCATTAAGTTGTTCTGGCTGGATGAAGCCGAACCGGAGTATCGCGCCTACGATTTTGACAACTACCGCTACCACGCCGGGCCTGTACTGGAGGTGGGGAATCAATATCCGCGCGATTTCGCCCAGGGTTTTTATGAGGGTCTGCAAGCCTGCGGTGAGCGCGATATCGTTAACCTTGTACGCTGCTCCTGGGCGGGTAGCCAGCGTTTTGGTGTGCTGGCCTGGTCCGGCGATGTGCATTCATCGTTCCATGCATTTCGTAACCAGCTCGCCGCCGGATTAAATATGGGGCTGGCGGGCATCCCCTGGTGGACGACCGATATTGGCGGTTTCCAGGGCGGAAATGTTAACGACCCGGCTTTCCACGAACTGTTGATCCGATGGTTCCAGTGGGCGGTTTTTTGCCCGGTCCTGCGTATGCACGGCTACCGTGAACCGCAAATCCAGCCGCCGGAAAGCTACCGTAACGGCATCCCGCAATGCAACAGTGGTTCGCCTAATGAGCTGTGGAGCTACGGCGAAGAGAACTATGCCATCATGCAGCGCTGGCTGTCCGTGCGTGAAAAACTGCGCCCCTATGTGGATTCGCTGTTCGCTAATGCCCACCAGTATGGCGATCCGCTGATGCGCCCGTTGTTCTGGCACTACCCGGATGAGCCACAAAGCTGGCAGGTGGAAGACCAGTATCTGTTTGGCGAGGATATTCTGGTGGCGCCTGTTCTGCACGCGGGGCAACGCCAACGTGAAGTCTGGTTGCCTGGCCATCATGGCTGGGTGGATCTGAATGGCGAGCGCTATCAGGGCCAGCAGCGAATTACCGTCAATGCCGGGCTGGAGACGATCCCGGTCTTTATGCGTGAAGGGAGCAACGCGGCCGTTATTTTGTCCGCTGTTTAAAGCAAACGCCTGAAAACGTGTGTTTCGTTATAAAAAGCCTGCTTAACAATGCGCATCCGCGTAAGGTAATGTAAGCAGGCTTATTTTTTCATTGGCAAGGAACGAAACACTCTCCATGTTTGATACCACTCTCTTTATCCTTATTGGCCTTGTGGCACTGAGCTTTTTTAGCCACAACACCACCGTCGCCGTTGCCGTTATGGTGTTGATCATTATTCGTATCACGCCGCTCAATGCTTACTTTCCTTGGGTCGAAAAGCAGGGGTTGACGCTCGGTATTGTCATTCTGACCATTGGCGTTATGGCGCCCATCGCTAGCGGATCATTGCCACCATCAACGCTGATTAGCTCTTTTCTGAACTGGAAATCGCTGATAGCCATCGCTGTAGGGGTTTTTGTCTCCTGGCTGGGAGGCCGTGGGGTGACACTGATGAGCGCGCAGCCCTCGCTGGTCGCCGGCCTTCTGGTGGGCACCGTACTGGGTGTGGCCCTGTTCCGGGGCGTGCCGGTAGGGCCACTGATTGCGGCAGGTCTGGTTTCGCTGTTAATTGGTCGGCAGTAAATGCCGCCTCTGCCAGCGTTTAACCCCAAGCTCCAGTAAAGTACACAGCAGGTAATAGACCAGACCGGTGAAGATAAACAGGGCCGCCGGGTAAACCTGTACCCGGTTATTCACCTGCCCGGCCACCGTGGTCAGCTCCGGCACATTGACGATAAAGGCCAGAGAGGTGTCTTTCAGCAGAGCAATAAGCAACCCCATGTAAGACGGAATGGCATTACGTAACGCCTGTGGCAGCAGCACCAGGCGCAGAATGTCCAGGCTGCCAAACCCACCGCTTATCGCCGCCTCATATTGCCCCTTCGGTAATGCGTTAAGCGCCGCCAGCGTCGAGTACATGACCGACGCCGAGGTAAACCACGCCAGCGCCAGGGTGACGGTAACCGCCCCCGGCAAGTCAGCGCCAGTGAGCCACGGCAGCAAAAACCACAGCCAGAAGATGACAAAAATCAGCGGGATCCCACGAATCAACTCTGCCCACAGAAAGAGCAGTTTGCGCGGCCAGCCTGCAAAACGCCACGCGCAGCAGGCGAGCAACACGCCGCCGGGGAATGCCAGCACCGCCGCCCCCAGGGTCATCAGTACCGATAACAGCACGCCGCCCGGTTCACCCTGTGCGGCGCGTCCCAGCAACAGATAACCGAGGTTATCGGTAATCACGGTAAGATTATCGATCACGGTGTGCCTCCTTGCGGACCATTTCCCGCCATCCGCGCGGCAGGTTAAACAGCAGGCTCATGACCAGCCCCAGCGCCAGATACAGCACACTTCCCACCGTAAAGGCTTCCAACGCGTGGGCGTTAAAGCTTTCAATCTGCCGGGTCTGATAGGTGAGCTCCGCAAAACCGATGCCGGTCGCCAGCGATGAGAGTTTCATCAGGTTCAGATACTGCCCCACCACCGGCTGCCAGGCGTTCTCCAGCCCCTGCGGCAGAAGCACCCAGCGAAACAGCGCCAGATCGCTAAAGCCCTGCGATTTTGCCGCTTCAATTTGCCCACGCGGCACGGCATGCAGCCCGGCCTGAATCTCTTCAACCAGAAATGCCGCCGTGAATAACCCAAGCGCCCACGCCGAAGAGAGAAATTCCGGGGTAAACCACCAGACATCTCCCGGCAAAATACTAAAGGCGTGGTCATCGTTGACGTACTGACGAAATGCCAGCGGCAACACGTTCCAGGCAGCGAAATACCAGAACAGCAGTTGCACCAGTAACGGCGTATTGCGAAACAGCGAAACCCATCCCGCCACTACCGCTCGCCCCACCTTACCGCCTGCCAGACGCAGGGCCAGCAGAAACACCGTCATGGCGGTCGCAAGGATAATCCCCACCACCGTGACCCAGATGGTTGTCAGAAAGCCAGACGTGAGCCATTGCGCGGGTTGGCCGGTAAAGACGCCCGCCCAGTCGAGATGAATCCCCATTACAGCTCCTTGCCGTCAGCATGGAGCGGATTGAGCACTTTTTGCAGGAAGCGCCGGGCGCGCGGATGCTGCGGCGCGGTGAAAAACGCCTCCGGTGCGGCCTGTTCGAGGATTGCCCCGCCGTCGATAAATATCACCCGGTCAGCAATTTCGCGGGCAAATTGCATCTCGTGGGTCACCACGATCAAGGTGATCCCGCTGTGGGCCAGCGATTTCATCACCTGCAAAACTTCGCCAATCATCTCCGGGTCGAGCGCCGATGTCGGTTCATCAAACAGGATGATATGCGGCCCTGCCGCCAGGGTGCGGGCGATGGCCACCCGCTGTTGCTGGCCGCCGGAAAGTTGCGCCGGGTAGTGGCTGGCTTTGTCGCTCAACCCAACACGTTCCAGGAGATCCAGAGCGATTTTTTTCGCGTCTGCTGCCGACTTGCCATGAATGCGGGTTAACGCCAGGGTGATATTTTCCAGCGCGTTCAGATGCGCATAGAGGTTAAATTGCTGGAACACGAAACCGACCTGACGGCGCAGGTTGCGCAATTCGCGCCCCTTAAGCTGGCTGGTGGGTTTGCCGTCCACCAGAATCTCGCCGCTGGTCAGGGTTTCCAGTTGATTGATAAGACGGATCAGCGTCGATTTGCCAGAACCGGAAGGGCCGCATACGGCAATGACTTCCCCTGCCGCAACCTGCAAATCAATCGCGTTCAACACGCGGTGGTCGCCATAGCTTTTGCTGGCCTGGCGAAACTCCACCGTTCCTTTTTGCACGGGAAAAGCCTCCGGGGCTTGCGCCACGGAGGTAGAAAAGAGACCTGCCAACATATTACTTCGCTTCTATTTTAAAACTGCGTGGAGCCGGGGCTTTGGTTTGCGGACCAAACCAGACGTCGTAGATTTTTGCGGCTTCACCGCTCTGCTCCAGTTTCACCAGTTCATCATTCACCGCTTTGAGCAGCGCGGCTTCGCCTTTGGTCACACCCACGCCAATCTCCTCTTTAGAAAGCAAGTCTGGCAGGATTTTGAATTTGGCTTTATCCGGCGCTTCCGCCAGCAGGCCCGCCAGGATGGTGCTGTCCTGCGTGATCGCCTGCACGTTGCCGTTACGCAGCGCGGTCAGCGCCAGTGGGATATCGTCATAGGCCAGCACGCGGGACTGAGGGAAACGCTGATGCAGCGCCTGCTCGCCAGTGGTGCCTTTTACCGCACCGATACGCGCTTTGCTGTAACTATCCAGTTTGTCGGACGCGCTGGCAGGTACCAGGAACTGCTGGCCGGTCACGAAATACGGCGTGGAGAAATCAATAACCTGTGCACGTTCCGGGGTAATGGTGATATCAGCAACAATCAGATCCACTTTACCGGACTGCAGCAACGGAATACGGTTTGCCGGGTTGGTAGCTACCAGCTCCAGCTTCACGCCGAGGCTTTTCGCGAGCGCTTTGGCGAAATCCACGTCATAGCCGACAATTTCGTGGCTCTGCGGGTCGATGGCGCCAAACGGCGGGTTCGCGTCAAAGGTCGCCACTTTGACCACACCTGCGGCTTTAATATCGGCCAGTTTGTCTGCGTGAGCGGCAAATGAGAAAGTTGAAAGCAATGCCAGTGCGGTAAGCGCACCGATTTTTTTAGAAGATGTGGTTGCCATGCTAATCCTTACGCCCTGTTATTAGTAAAATTTCAGGGCTAAAGTCACATAACCGTAATCATCAGACAAATATCAAAAAGTGCATTTATTATCTAAAAAAGTTATTAAAAACAGCAGCGCCATATGAATCACTTATCACAAGCCAGCCAACCATGAAAACAGCCATAAACCACACATCATAAAGGGAATTGGCAGCAGAAAATAATTATGTATTGCCAAGCGACGCAAGATAACGTCCGGGAGTTTGCCCTAACCCTTTTTTAAACATCGTAATAAATGCGGTGGTGGAATCATAACCCAGCGCCTGGGCGACATTTTGTACCGACTCGCCGCTTATCAACAAGCGCAGGGAAAGAATCAACAACATCTGATGCCGCCAGCGGCGAAAACTCAATCCCGTCTCCTTCACCACCAGCCGTGCCAGGTTGCGCTCGCTCATGGCAAACTCCTGCGCCCATTGCGCCAGCGTCTGCCAGCGGGCCGGTGCCTGCTCCATGGTTTCGACCATTTGGCGAATTTTACTGTGCGGGGAAACGGGAAGTTGCAGTTGCATTTGCGGCTGACGGGGCAGTTCATCAAACAAAACCTGCACCAGACGCTGAGTTGCCGGTTGCTGGCGTTCGCGATGGCTTCGCGCAGAAAGTGTCAGGATCAGTTCGCGCACCAGTGGGGAGATTTTCAGCGTGCAGCACTGCGCTGGCATATCGACCCGCTCAGGTTCAATAAACAAAAAGCACAGCTTCGCCCCCGGCGTCGCGAGATTACTGTGAGCAATAAGCCCCGGTATCCACACAGCGTGATGAGGCGGCACCATCCAGCGGGCGTTTTCCACCTCACTGGTGATCGCCCCACTCAGGGCCAGAATGAGCTGCCCTTTACGGTGACGATGCTGCGGGATCCGTTGTTCATCGGCCTCGACGGTAATACTAAACGCCAGGGCCGCCTCTTGCTGACTGTCAGGATTAAAACCATCCAGGCCAAGACCGTGCTGCATCATATTGTCCGAATTTAGCGATAAATTGTCATTTTAGCTTGATTATATCAGCGTGAAAAACAGGTATGGTAGGGTTCTGCTATTTATCCTGAGAATACAATGACCACGACGATTTCCTCACGGGGCAAACAAGGGGCACTGCTTATGGCGGGGATCCTGATGATTGCTACCACTCTGCGTGTCACCTTTACCGGGGCCGCACCACTGCTTGATTTCATTCGTAATGATTATGGCTTAACCACCGCGCAGACCGGGATGCTCACCACCCTGCCGCTGCTGGCCTTTGCGCTTGTTTCTCCCCTGGCGGCAGGCATTGCCCGGCGCCTGGGTATGGAGCGTAGCCTTTTTGCCGCCATGCTGCTGATATGTGCAGGCATCGCCATACGTTCTCTGCCCGCACCGGCGCTGCTTTTTATTGGCACCACCATTATCGGTAGCGGCATCGCGATGGGGAATGTGCTGCTACCGGGGATCATTAAACGGGATTATGCAGGCCAGATCGCCAAACTGACCGGCGCGTATTCGCTGACCATGGGCGCTGCGGCGGCACTCGGTTCTGCACTGGTTGTCCCGATTGCGCTGATAGGCGCAGGCTGGCACGGCGCGTTGCTGATGCTTATGGTCTTCCCGCTCATTGCAATGCTGCTGTGGCTACCACAGTTGCGTTTCGCAAAGCCCGCCAGCTTATCAGGCAGCCCGCTGGCGCAAAGTCGGGGGATCTGGCGTTCAGCGCTGGCCTGGCAGGTAACACTCTTTTTAGGGATTAACTCGCTGATTTATTACGTGGTGATTGGCTGGTTACCCGCAATTCTGATCAGCCATGGCTATAGCGAGTCCGGTGCGGGTTCTCTGCACGGCCTGCTCCAGCTCGCCACGGCGGCGCCGGGTATTCTGGTTCCGCTCATTCTGCACCGCTTGCGCGACCAGCGTGCGCTGGCCGTACTCTTTGCCCTGCTGTGCGCAGTGAGTGCCGCCGGTTTTTGGCTCTGGTCAGGTCAGGCCGTTGTCTGGACGCTAGTGTTTGGCTTTGGATCGGGTGGCACTATGATCCTTGGGCTGACCTTTATTGGCCTGCGTGCCCGCTCCGCGCATCAGGCCGCTGCGCTATCAGGAATGGCACAGTCGGTAGGTTATCTGCTGGCGGCTTGCGGCCCCCCGCTGATGGGGAAAATCCACGATGCCAGCGGTTCCTGGCAAATCCCGCTTATCGCCTGCGCGATATTGTCCGTGATGATGGCACTGTTTGGGGCCTGTGCCGGCCGCGATCGCGAAATGGCGACATAATAAAACAGGCCTGTGCGGCCTGTTTTCATTGACTCAATCTTTCGCGGCTTTCAGCATCGCCTGCACCAGCGGAACCGGGCGTCCGGCAAGGGCATTACGCTCATGCTGGAAAAGGGTGGCGACAAAGAATGGATGGCTGGTCAGCTCAACCGCACGAATTTCGCCATCTTCATCCCAGGCAGTGACCCGCATATCGCTTTTCTCCAGCTCGGCAGCAAAATCAGGCGAGATACCGTAGTTACAGTGATAGCCTTCACTGATTTTCTCCCGCCCATAAGCACGGGCAATCAGCGTATTCGGGCGCAATTCAACTTCCGCCACCTGCTCAACCAACGAGCAGCTCAGCGGAACAATCACCATCCTGCCAGCGCTGTCGGTTTCCTGATGGGCGGCATCACCCACACCCATTACGTTGCGGGCATATTCAATAATGGCATGCTGGAAACCGCCGCAGGTGCCAAGAAACGGTATCGCGTTTTCCCGCGCATACTGAATGGCAATAAAGGCCCCTTCGGGATTTTTATACGGACTTGCCGGCACGACCCAGATTGCATCATAGCCAACGAGGTCATCGCGACTTTTAATCTCGGAGGTCGCCAGCCAGTCGTAATCTGCGGTAATCTCAAGAACGGCGGCGGCATCGTCGATCGCCAGCGGAATGGCCTGGTGTGCGACAACGTCGTGATTGTAATCACCAACGAGGGCAATTCGCAGGGTATCTTTAACGGGAATATGGGTCATGAAGGGGTCCCTATGTCAGAGCAATTAACGAATAACATAAGGAACCTCACATTAGCGATCTTTCGTCTACATCACAACACATTAAAAATGGCAGGGCACATTTTGCCGTATTCCGACAAAAACAGCGTTTAAGGCAACAGATGCGTCGAAGCTGGAGAAAAAATGCGCAGTAAAATTTTGGTCAGCGCCTGCCTGATGGGGTTCAACGTTCGCTATAACGGCACTAAAAAAGGGTCATTGCAGCAAACGCTGGCCTACTTACAGCAGGAACAGCGTCTGGTGATCCATTGCCCGGAGCTGGCGGCAGGGCTCCCGGTTCCACGTTCACCCGCAGAAATACGCGCTGGCAACGGCCGGGATGTGATGGGCGGCGCAGCACAGATTGTTGAAGATAGCGGCCAGGATGTCACCGCGCACTATCAGCTCGCCGCCTGGCTGGCCCTAAAAACCGCACAGTCAGAAGGCTGTTGCGCGGCTCTACTGACCGACGGCAGCCCCACTTGTGGTAGCCAGCAGATTTACGACGGGACCTTTAGCGGCGTTCAACGTCCAGGAATGGGTGTCGCTGCCGCGCTTCTGGAGGCACACGGCATTCGCGTGTTTTCCCACCAGCAGATCGCGGAACTCGTCGCCTTTATCGAAGAGAGGGAACGGACAGATGATTCAATGTAAACGCGTCTATGATCGAGCCTCCGGACAGGATGGCTATCGGGTTCTGGTCGATCGGCTGTGGCCGCGCGGCGTTAAAAAAACCGACCTGAACTATGACGAGTGGTGTAAGGATTTGGCCCCATCGGGCGACTTACGTAAAGCCTTTCACGCCGATGTACTGGATTTCGCCGCGTTTCGGGAAGCGTACCTTGCGGAACTTGCGGATAAGCGAGAGGCCGGACAAACGCTTAATGCGAAGCGTCAAAGCGGTGTTCTCACCCTGCTCTATGCTGCCAAAGACACCAGGCAAAATCATGCGCTGGTGCTGGCAGAATGGCTGGAATCGCTATAGATCAGGAAATCACCTGCTCGCGATGGTGTTCAGGCAGGCTGTCCGGGTCGAGAGGCATCAGGTGTTCGGCACGAACAAAGGCGAAACCTTGTTGCCCATCGAAAGACCGCACATCACCCGTCACCAGCCACAACGCACGATTCGCGCTTTGCGGCATGCGCGTCATCACGCCATTGACCGGGTTCAGAAACATCTCGCCTGGCTGGCAAAGACCAAATAACTCTACAGATTTACCAATATTACAACGCCCGGCAGGCGTTTGCGCGCCAATGACCATCGCCAGGCTACCCGGTCGTAACTGAAACATAATTCTCTCGCGTACACATGCATCATGGAAAATAAGATTATTCTTAACCAAGTTTACCCTGATGCAGGTAGCGTGTCACGAGCGAGATTGAGGGTGATCGCGTCGCCACAGTTCCCATTCATCGATCACTTCACCGCCTGGCAATTTGCATTCTGTACGCACCCCCTGGGGGCTTTGCACAGGCACGCGTTGCCCACCTACCTGCAGACAATGCACCGCCGCCGGATTGGCTTTTCCTGCTACGGGTTGACGAGTCGTACCCGGTGGCGTGGAGCATGCCGTTAATGCACAAATGAAAAAGAAGAAAATATTACGCATCAAATTATCCATATTGAAATAATAAGCCAGAAATTTAGCTTAATGCGTTACGCCTGACATCTCCATGATTTCTCCATCCTTATGCCACTTTTTGCAGATATATTTGCCTCGTTCTCACCCATGACCAGAGAACATCATTCCGTAATCAATGAGTTTTTGCCCCGTCTCATCAACGGGGCTTTTTTTTACGCAACCTCCTGAACCGCCCGTTTGACGCTGCCGATATATAAAACTTATTTAAGCCATGCTTTAATATGGTGAGTCTATATTTCCAGCATCACGTGCATACAACGCGCAGTGCACAGGAGTTAATGAGCGTAATGTCCGATTTCATTTTGGCCCGAGTTTCCGAAACACTCCATAAAAATCAATCCCTTGAAAGCCTGGTACGACAGCTCCTTGAAATGCTGGAAATGGTCACTGAAATGGAATCGACGTACCTTACCAAAATTGACGATGATGGTGGTTTTCAGCATATCCAGTATGCGCGAAACAGCAAACAGCTTGATCTTCCAGAAGGTTTTTCTCTGCCGTGGGGTGACAGCCTGTGCAAGCGCGCGCTGGATGAGGGTTGTTTTTTTAGCGATGACGTGGCAACGCAGTGGGCAGATTGCGAAGCGGCACAAAAAATTGGGATCACCAGTTATTTAAGCATGCCTGTGCATCTGGCGGATGGTTCGCTTTATGGAACGCTATGTGCCGCCAGTACGGACACGCGTAAGTTGAGCGTTCGCGGTGAACACGTTTTACGTCTTTTCGCCGGGCTGATAGCGCGTTCCATCGAAAAAGACCACCTGGTGGAACAACTGCGAGAAGCGAACGCGGCACTCATCGCCCACTCTTATACCGATCCGCTGACCGGCCTGCCTAATCGTCGGGCGATCTTTGATAATCTGACAACGCTATTTTCTCTTGCCAGGAACCTTGATATTCAGATTATTATTGCGTTTATTGATCTCGATAACTTTAAAAAAATTAATGATGAGCTTGGCCATGAATCAGGCGATCAATTCCTTATTCAGATTGGGCGTCGTCTTCTGGATGGTTGCGATAAAGATGATGTTGTAGGGCGGCTTGGCGGTGATGAATTTTTAATTGCCTGCCCAGGCGGTCCACGCGAGCAAACACAGATTGAAAGATTATCCTCCCTTAAGCAAAATTTGCACAAATGTCTCACTGGAGAATATCGACTGGGTTCCGTCAATATATTTTATCCCGGAGCCAGTATCGGTGTGGTCGAAATTAATCCTGATACTATGGATGCTGACAGCGCATTGCGCTTCGCCGATCGCGCTATGTATCAGGATAAAAACGGAAAAAACAAACAGCCGTTTTTACGGCTCAATTAATTCACTTTAGGGCGTTTTTTTGCTTGAGAATTATCTTATTTTCTTCTATTTAATTATTATCTGCATCGCTGGCAAAGGCTGCCAGCTCAGGAGCTAGTTCGTGAGAAAGTCAACAATCATTATGCTCATTGTGGCTGTTGTTGCCGTCGCTGGTACTCAACTCGGCTGGTGGTAGACGGTGGGCTAAATTTAACAGTCATAAGAGATGTCATCCTGGCCAGTGATGTTGTCGACAGAGCATAACCTAACAGCCTCATTTATCTGAGCAGGAGCTCGCAATGTTCACGGGACTTAAAAGAAGCGAAAGCAAACGGCTGGCGGCGCTGGAATTATTGCGTAAAGAGGATAAAACCCGCGACGCAGCCCTGACAGAGTATGCCTGCCTTGCTTGCGAGGTGATGAATGTCGAAGGCTGCTTTATTACCGTATTTGATGACGATTACCAATATATCAAATATGTTAAAAATGTACCGCTAGAACATTTTAAAGTCCCGATAGAAAAAACAATGTGCCAGTATTCGCGCGACAGCGGGCAGACTGTTGTCTGCCCTGATGCCCGGCTGGATTCCCGTTTTTCCCATCAACCACTGGTGCAAAACGGCGATATTCTGTTTTATGCTTCTGCGCCGATGATGACGCAAGAAGGGATGGTTCTTGGCACGCTTTGTGTCAGTAGTTCCAGTATTTTCACCCCGACGCAGCAACAAATAGACAGTTTTAACCGCATCGCAGAGCTTTCCGCAGTCTACCTCGAAGCACGCTATTCTATTGGTCGAGTCGACACGCTCACGGGGCTTCCCAATCGCCAGTTTTTGCTGCGCGAAATGGAACAAAAAACGCTGGAAAAAGACCCCAAAACCTATGGTCTGGTGATATTTGACTGTATTGATATGCCGCGTGCCTACGAGCTAATCCGCTATCTGGGATTGCATGCTGTGGATAATATGCTGCGCAGCTTTATCCCGCTGTTGCGTCTGCGTCTGCGGTTAAAAGAGAATGTTCTTTTATACTCTTTCGCCCCCGCCCGTTTTGCGGTATTGGTTGAGATTGAACAAGCCTTAACGCTCGTTAAACGCGCAGAAACGCTGCCAGGGACGCGGGCGCAAATGGCGCAAAACATTGATATTACGCTCACTATCCATACCGGCTACGTCAAGTTCTCGCCACGGGAAGATGATGCCCATGAAATTGTGCGTCAGGCGATCAGCGCCCTGCACGAATCAATCCGCCAGAATATTCCGGTCCTGCAATTTAATCCCATCCTTGATCACAAAAGAAATAAAGACTTCAAACTCTTGTATGACTTAAGTGAGGCGATTAAATCAACCAGTCAGCTTTATCTGGTTTTTCAACCGAAGGTATCGTTGCGCTCTGGCAAAACAGAAGGGGTGGAAGCGCTGCTGCGCTGGCGACATCCACAGCTTGGCAATATTTCTCCGGCAACCATTGTTTCGCTGGCAGAAAAAACCAGCCTGATGTCGGAAATTACCCAATGGGTCATCAAAACCGTCATCGCGCAACTGAAATCCTGGCGTAGCCAGGGTATTACCCTCCCTGTTTCGATTAACGTGACAGTGAGTGATTTTTCTCGTCCCGGCTTCGCGGATGAACTGGAAAATAATGTTCTCAATGCGGGCTTGTATCCGGCTGATATTCGCATTGAGTGTCTGGAGACAGAAAAAGTTCTGGAGAGTGAAGCCGCGCTTGAAGAACTTGATCGTCTGAAATTGCTCGGCTTCCAGATCCTGCTTGACGATTTTGGTGCCGGTTACAGTAATATCAGTTACCTGCGTCGTATTCCCATTGATGTAATCAAACTGGATCGCTCGCTGGTCAGTCAGATAACAACTGACACCGGCAGCCGTATTATTGCTCGTAACGTCATTATGATGCTTAAAGAACTCCATTACGTGGTACTGGCTGAGGGGGTTGAAGATCATGAGACGGCGCAAATGCTAACCGAGTTTGGCTGTGATGAGGCACAAGGTTATTATTTTTCAAGACCGATCCCGCCAGAAGAGATTAAAGCCTGGCTTGCGGACTGTAAGCCCTATCGCGTGTTAGGACGGATTAACAACGATCAACATCAGTATGGTTCGTAATTTATGCTTAAGCGCCCTCTCCTGCTGAGGGCGTTTAAGCTTTAACCAATAAAGCCCGACATTAATAACCCGATCATCAATTTTCTCAATCCACAACGAGAAAAAAATGTGTTGGTAAATTTCGCTTAGGAAAGTTATAAAGTACTCATGTGAAGGAAATACGATTAAACATTCTTTACCGCATTCCAGGACAGTTTTGATGTCGAAACTGTCCTTTTTCTTTAGTTGAAAATAATGCCCCGGCCATATAATTATATTTTAAATAATCATTAGCAGGCTTCGTATCATCAAATACTCTTCTCTTCGTCGATAAATTATTTCCTGAAAGCACTCGCTAACGCCAGATGTTCACTTTATGGATTCGTTAAAATGCGGTCGGATTTATTGACAGGACGCCAGTAATCACAACACTTGCGCTGTGACCAGGCCCATCGACGGGGGTCTTATTTACATCATTCATTGTAAATATCCAGAATGGCTGACGCGACAGCCCTGCATGGCAAAATGCGTCGCTATCCCGTCAGCCAAATGTTTTCTGACAAGTCGCCACCCGGATCACACGATAACGCGTAACTCAGTGGGCTTTTTGAATCATCTGGATTGTTGCATCTTCGGATAATCCATGCCCCTGAATATGAACATCCAGCGAGACATCCTGGGTTTCGTTATGAAAGGTTTGGTCGCCTTCACCATGCAGGAAACCAACAATGATATCACCTCTTTCGATATCGCTTCCTGTTAGCAGTTTTACGACGGTGTGATTACCGAATTCATCGCGAATGATGACATAACCAATCCGGTGTTCATGATGAAGGACGACTCCGCGCTGACTCATCTGAATGCTCCTTTGGACTATTTGATAGAGAAAGAATAGCCGAAAGTGGCAGGCTTTTACGTGAGGCAGCGCATTTTCGTGATACACGAGATGCGCCTGAGGTTAAAAGGTGTAAAGCGTCGTTTCGGGTGGGCTTTAGCGCCCATTAACCATATTGCATATCAGCTTGCGCTCCTGTCTTGTCGCAGACCACGACGACCTGTCTTATTACTTTTTGGCGTTGATGATTTGTTGAAAATGTATACATCGCATTGAGATAAGATGGTAGAGATATTAGCCTGCCAACAAAGGTGGACGCGTTGAATAAAAATCATATTCGCTGGATAAGTATAGGATTTATGTCACTCTTTCTGGTCAATGGGATGATGGATCTCTTTTCGCACCACAGAAGGTTTATTGCGATTGTTATGGTTGTCGGTAGTATCATCGCAATTGCATCAACATTGAGGCTTATTTTTAATCAAAAATAAGGTATCCGGACAGGCGCAATCTCGCAAAGAGCAACTGCCAATTGTCCATCATATTGCTCCTATTTGTAGTTTATCCAATGATGGCGTCATTGGATCCCTGCTTATCAGATATCCGGGCGCGCCGAAAGATAACGGTGCGTCCTTAAAGGATATTTATCGTCTGCCCCTCTATCCAGACCGGCTGCATCGTGAAGCGCGACAACACCTACCGACGTCGTTGCGACGGTAAAAGCCTGTGCTTCCACGTCAACTTACACAGGCCCCTTTCTGCTGTTGCACTGACATATTTTTAAAGAACTGATGCCATCCCAGCCAGGCCAACAAAAAGCAGGCTGTCAGAATAATCTTTTAATTCCTTAAGGTATTCATCATTATTTTGTTTCATCATCGCGATAGCATCCTTAGCGCTGTCAGCGTCGACCTCAAAATGATGTTTTTTGTAACCCTTTCGTTTGAGAAGCGATTTTGCCTCCTCATTCACACTATCTTTAGTAAAGACTCTTGCACCCGATTCGTTGTAATAAAAAACATATACACTCACAGTAAACCTCCATGGATAGTACGGTGATTTCCGTTACTAAATTAGCATCTCCGCTTAGGCTAAGATACGTATATCCTTAAATAAAATAATGACTTTCCTGCTGCCTGCTCAGTGTCTTACGTCAGTCAGCAACGCGCCTTGTCAATGCGTCAATCTCAATCATTAGCGTCAGGATCGCTTCATGATGCCCGTCTGTTGTCTGTGTATGATCTCATGGGTCACTAAACATCAAAACGTTGCCGGGATGGGCATAAAAGACACAGTACTGGCATTAATTTCTTTTGCGGAACTTTTTCAGCGTAGGCTATTAGAATGGCCGTATTCAAGCGTTGGTATTATGGAACTCACCTGAATATCACGTATATCGAGCTATGGAGCCATGGAGTTTATCCACTTGTGCAGGGAATATAATTTGGTGAAAACACCTGCATCTTTAAATGACATCACACCGGGTGAATTTATCGGAAGTCTTCAAAAATGACTTTCTCCCTGACAACAGTGCCAATCCATGGCCCAGTATAAATAATACTTACCACAACTTATTCTTGGGCTGCTTTTTCTGCTGCTACTTTGATCCCGTTACAAAACTTTTCGTTTTATCCAGGGCAAAAACGCGACGCCTGATTCTGGATTTTACCCAGATCTTTGGTATCAAGCATTGAGTCGATGTGTCTAAGAACATATTTTTAGGTTTCCATTGCCATCCACTAGAGTGATTTGGTGTATAGAACCATTAAACAATAATTTTGCCATATCCACCTGACCTACCAGGGAAAAGCGTCATGATGTTTGCCCTAACCTTACCGGTAGGTATAGGTGAAACAGACTGAACAATATCATGATGACCGAGGTAAAGACTGGATTGTCGTCGGCTAAGGTATCGTTTTCAGAGGGGGTTTTGGGGAAGATTTCCTGAGTCGCATAAAAAACGGGAACCATCAGGCTCCCGTTCTTCGTTAACCCAGAAACTGGATTACATGTTCGCGATGATCGCGTCGCCAAACTCTGAACATTTCAGCAGCTTAGCACCTTCCATCAGACGTTCGAAATCGTAGGTCACGGTTTTGGCAGCGATAGCGCCTTCCATGCCTTTCACGATCAGGTCTGCGGCTTCGAACCACTGCATGTGACGCAGCATCATCTCAGCGGAGAGGATAACGGAGCCCGGGTTCACTTTGTCCTGGCCCGCATATTTCGGCGCAGTACCGTGAGTGGCTTCGAACAGCGCACATTCGTCACCGATGTTAGCGCCCGGTGCGATACCGATACCGCCTACCTGGGCTGCCAGGGCGTCGGAGATATAGTCACCGTTCAGGTTCATACAGGCGATAACGTCGTATTCAGCCGGACGCAGCAGGATCTGTTGCAGGAACGCATCGGCGATCACATCTTTAATGATGATCTCTTTGCCGGTGTTCGGGTTTTTGATCTTCTGCCACGGGCCGCCGTCGATCAGCTCACCACCGAACTCTTCGCGAATCAGCTGGTAGCCCCAGTCTTTGAACGCGCCTTCGGTGAACTTCATGATGTTGCCTTTGTGTACCAGGGTCAGTGAATCGCGATCGTTGGTGATAGCGTATTCAATAGCCGCACGTACCAGACGTTTGGTGCCTTCTTCGGAACACGGTTTGATACCGATACCGCAATGTTCCGGGAAGCGAATTTTCTTCACGCCCATCTCTTCACGCAGGAATTTAATCACTTTCTCTGCGTCAGCAGAGTCCGCTTTCCATTCGATACCGGCGTAAATGTCTTCGGAGTTTTCGCGGAAGATGACCATGTCGGTCAGTTCCGGGTGTTTAACCGGGCTTGGCGTGCCCTGGTAGTAACGTACCGGGCGCAGACACACATACAGGTCCAGCTCCTGACGCAGGGCAACGTTCAGAGAGCGGATACCGCCACCAACCGGCGTGGTCAGCGGGCCTTTGATGGCAACGCGGTATTCACGAATCAGATCGAGAGTTTCAGCGGGCAGCCAGACGTCCTGGCCGTAAATTTGGGTAGACTTCTCACCGGTGTAAATTTCCATCCAGGAAATTTTACGCTCGCCTTTATAGGCTTTCTCCACAGCGGCATCGACCACTTTCAGCATCGCAGGGGTAACGTCGACACCGATACCGTCACCTTCAATGAACGGGATAATCGGGTTATTCGGAACGTTCAGCTTGCCGTTTTGCAGGGTGATCTTCTTACCTTCCGCCGGAACAACTACTTTGCTTTCCATTCACCTCTCCTTCGAGCGCTTCTGGTTGTTACTGATTTTTGTTAATGAATTGTAATTAGCCTGTCAATACTACCTGATAGTTGGGTTCCATGAAAGGCAATCATGTTTCAGTTATAATGCGGCAATTGATAACCACTGAAAATACCATGAAGAAAACTTCTTTTAGAAATCACCACCTTGAGCGATTCAGCTCACGACAAGCTACTAAGCCGCGACGCGAAAACCAGCCAAAGCGGGTGATTTTGTTTAATAAACCCTATGATGTTTTGCCGCAGTTCACCGATGAGGCAGGACGCAGTACGCTTAAAGAGTATATACCTGTTCAAAATGTATACGCGGCGGGGCGTCTGGATCGTGACAGTGAAGGTTTACTGGTGTTAACGAACGACGGTGAATTGCAGGCAAAACTGACGCAGCCGGGGAAACGTACCGGGAAAATCTATTTTGTTCAGGTTGAAGGAGAGCCGGGTGAAGAGGCGCTGGCAGCGTTGCGCGACGGCGTCACCCTGAATGATGGCCCTACCCTGCCCGCCGGCATTGAACGAGTTAGTGAGCCAGAGTGGCTGTGGCCGCGTAATCCCCCGATTCGCGAGCGGAAATCCATTCCCACCAGTTGGCTTAAAATCACGCTTTACGAAGGCCGTAATCGCCAGGTTCGACGAATGACTGCGCACGTTGGTTTTCCCACTCTCCGCCTCATCCGTTATGCGCTGGGTGAATATACCCTCGATGGGCTGCCCAATGGCCAGTGGCGAGAAGTGAAATAAACGCGTTGTTTATACTGAATAATTCCGCAAACTAATCATTAACTGAAATTTGTCATGGATGAGGAGAAAGTATGTTGTTACGGGTTGCGACTTTTTTGCTGCTCTGCGCTGTTTCGTCATCATGTTTTGCTAATGAAACTTGCGAGACCATCGGCGGGAGGGCCGCTGGCGAAGCAGATTATCTCTTCGAGGTTGCAAAAGTGACCAGCCCTGACCGGTTACATTTTTATTCTGCTCCCGGCTCGGAATGCCAGCTCCCCGCGTTTTTAGTCAACGGCGATACCGTTGAAGTCCTGCGAAGCTCGGTCTTATATGGGAAATCAGGCGGGGTCTCCCCCACTCATCCCTTTCGCTATGTACGCTACCGGGATGCCAACGGCGCATTTGTCACCGGCTGGGTGACGGCCGATGAGTTGACCACCCAGCCCCCCTCGTTGCCGGTCAGCCATGAATGCCAGGCTTGGGCAGATGACGCCTTGCGTACACGTGTGCGCGAAGCCCCTTCGGCCAATAACCGATACCGCGTGCAAGGTCAGGCGCGAGCATGGTTTTACGCTATGCCCAATGAAAAGTGCCGTAGCTCGTCGGTCTTCCTGGTGCCGGGCGACAGTGTTTCCGCTCAGGAGCAGTCCGAGGATGATTTTCTTGAGGTGAACTGGTACGGTCCCGATCACCGCATCATTCGCGGCTGGCTTAAAAAATCACAGCTTGCGCCCATTGACGAAGGCGATCGCTATCGCGACGACATTAATCCGCTTTCTGTCGATAAAGCTACGCGTATCGCCACGCTTTCCCTGCGCACCGATTATCACTGTGTGTTTTATGAAAGCTGGAACGCGCAAAAAGAGATTCAGATTATCGTTCGCGAAGATCACCAGTCGGCGCTGTGCCGTGGCAGTGCGGATAGCGAGACGTCTCCACCGGTAGCCTATATTAGTATCAATAAGCAGAGTGGCGAGATCAGTTGGCCGGATATGGCCGATGGCTTTGATGAATAACTTTGATAAACAAAGAGGAAAGTATGTTTAAACCTCATGTCACCGTCGCCTGCGTCGTCCATGCGCAGGGCAAGTTTTTAGTCGTTGAAGAGACAGTCAGCGGCAAGGCACTGTGGAATCAGCCTGCTGGTCACCTGGAAGCCAATGAAACGCTGGTGCAGGCTGCAAAACGCGAGCTGTGGGAAGAGACGGGTATTCACGCAACGCCCGATGCCTTTATTCGTATGCATCAGTGGATAGCGCCGGACAAAACACCTTTCCTGCGTTTTCTGTTTGCCGTCGATCTCGAAGATATCTGCGCCACCGAGCCGCACGACAGTGATATTGACCGCTGCCTGTGGGTCAGCGCTGATGAGATCCTGACCGCGAAAAACCTGCGCTCCCCGCTGGTCGCAGAAAGTATTCGTAGCTGGCAAACCGGTACGCGTTATCCGTTATCGGTGATTGGCGAATTTAACTGGCCTTTTAAATAAGCGTCAGGTTTTGACAACAGCCGCGCCTGCGCGGTTGTTGTGTTTTCCCTGTTGTGCCCGTCAACGCCACCTGCTGAATTAATACCAAAGCGAAATATTTAACCGCAACTTAACCCACCAGAAGTAATGCTACACTCGTTATATTCCTTCACGTTCCACTCACGTCAGCGATCACTCCTGCTACACATCCCCTTTTTTGTGCATTTTTACGCCAATGCGGCTGCATTTGTAACAATTAAAGATCAAAAAACATACGCCGATAGACATCAAGGAAGGCAGTCCCGATTTGCGGGATTGTAATGGCGCTATACATTGAGATCAGAGGTACGGTGATGGCAAGACAGTATGTTCAAAAAAAGATGAGTACCCGTGCGCAAATGTTGCTCACTGGCGCGTTAACCATCACTCTCGGCTTTGTTGCGACCATTGGCGTGCTGAGCTGGCAGTCCAGCAACGAGCAAAAATCATTAGCAGAAAAATACTTACACCAGATTGCGCAGAGTGAAGCCCTGAAAATTCAGCAAGACCTTAACTATGCGCGCGATGTAGCGCATAATCTCGGCCACAGTCTGATTGCCTTACCGGCAGCCGGGATAACGGATCGTCAAGTCGCCGATAAAATGATGGAATCCGCTCTGCGTGATAATCCTGATTACCTTTCCATCTCGGTGATTTTTGAAGAAAACGCCTTTGACGGAAAAGATGCGGATTTTGCAGATAAGCCCGATCAGGCACCGAAGGGGCGATATGCCTTCTTCGTTGATCGCGATCAGTCTGGCAATTTCAAGATGCACCCCCTGCTCTCTTATTTGACGCCAGGCCAGGGAGATTATTACCTGGTGCCGCAAAAATCCCAGAAAGACACACTGATTGAACCCTATAGCTACGCTTACAACGGCGTACCAACGCTGTTGACATCCGTCGCCGCCCCGGTGGTCAGTCAGGGCAAACTGCATGCTGTCATCACCTCAGATATCTCACTTGCCTCATTGCAGGAAAAAGTAAATCAAATTAAACCCTGGGAAGGTGGCGGCTACGCCGTGCTGTTGTCCACCGCAGGCAAAGTTATCTCTTATCCTGATAAGAAAATGACCAGTAAACCCTTTCCGGGCAACACCAATAACTTCTCTTCACAGGTTGTGGAACAGCCTGATGCTATCCTCGGTGAGGATGCTTTAGTGACCTGGCAGCCGGTGTCTATCGGCAACAGTACCGACAAATGGTATCTGGGTGTCGTCGCACCGGTCAGCCAGGTAATGGCAGCGGCCAACCGTCAGTTGATGAACGCTATCATTCTGATGGTACTTAGCATTCTGCTGGTTAGCGCCTTACTGGGTATCGTCTTTAGCCGCAAAGTATTGAAACCGATTGGCGGCGAACCGCTGGAAGCGGCAACCATAGCGCTGGCCGTCGCAGATGGCAAACTGGATAACGAGATTAACGTCAAATCTGGCGATCGCCATAGCCTGTTCTTCGCGCTGCAGACCATGCAGGCACAACTGCGTCAAATCGTCGGGCAGATCAAAGACGCCAGTGATTCTGTACGTCAGGGTGCGGGGGAGATTGTCAGCGGCAACATTAACCTCTCTTCGCGTACAGAGCAGCAAGCCGCAGCGCTGGAGCAAACTGCCGCCAGCATGGAACAGTTCAGCGCAACGGTGAAACATAACGCCACCAACGCACATCAGGCCACGGCCCTGACGGCAAATGCAACGCAGATTGCGAGCCGGGGTGAAGCACTGGTCGGCCAGGTGGTTAAAACCATGTCGCAGATTGATGACAGCTCGAAAAAAATCAGCGACATCACCACCATGATCAACAGTATCGCCTTTCAGACCAATATTCTGGCGCTTAACGCCGCCGTCGAAGCGGCGCGCGCTGGCGAACAGGGGCGCGGTTTTGCCGTGGTAGCCTCTGAAGTGCGTAACCTTGCACAGCGCAGCGCCAACGCGGTAAAAGAGATTGCCGCATTGATTGAAGAGTCGAGTCAGCGTGTTGAGAACGGCGTTCAACTGGTTAATGATGCCGGGAAGACAATGCAGGAAATGACCCAGGCGGTGAATTCCGTCCAAACCATCATTAATGAGATTGTTGTCGCCTCTGATGAGCAGGCCAAAGGCATTAGCCAGGTGACGATTGCGGTTAACGAGATGGATGGCGTCACCCAGCAGAACGCCTCGCTGGTGCAAGAGATGGCAGCAGCGGCAAGTTCCCTCGAAGAACAGGCACAGCAGCTTGCCCAGAGTGTCGAGCAGTTCAGCATCGACGAGCAACGGGCCGCCTGATACAACGCGTCAAAACGCATGAGTTAACATAAACCCCGGCCTCGCTGGGGTTTATCGTTCTGTGCCTCGTTCCAGAAGAACAATCACGCCATAAGCGCTCACGGCAAGCCAGGTTAGCGGTAATTTCCGCCCGACTTGTTGCGGATTGGTAATATGCAGGGGTGCCTGCGCGGCGAGTGCGTGATAGAATACGCCGCCTTGAAGTTCAATGTCGTGAGTATTCTATGTCTGATAGCCCAAAAAAAGTGATCGTCGGCATGTCCGGCGGTGTCGATTCTTCCGTATCTGCCTGGCTGTTACTGCAACAGGGTTATAAGGTGGAAGGCCTGTTCATGAAGAACTGGGAAGAGGACGACGGCGAGGAATACTGTACCGCGGCGGCCGATCTGGCCGATGCGCAGGCCGTGTGCGACAAACTCGGTATTGAACTCCACACCGTAAACTTTGCCGCAGAATACTGGGATAACGTGTTTGAACACTTCCTGGCGGAATATAAAGCCGGGCGCACGCCTAACCCGGATATTCTGTGCAACAAAGAGATCAAATTTAAAGCCTTCCTCGAATTTGCCGCCGAAGACCTGGGCGCCGATTATATTGCGACCGGTCACTATGTCCGCCGGGCTGATGTCGACGGTAAAAGCCGTTTGCTTCGCGGTCTGGATGGCAACAAAGATCAGAGTTATTTCCTCTATACGCTTGGCCATGAGCAGATTGCGCAAAGCCTGTTCCCGGTCGGTGAACTGGAAAAACCCGAAGTGCGCAAAATCGCCGAAGAGTTGGGGCTGGTCACTGCGAAGAAAAAAGACTCAACCGGTATCTGCTTTATCGGCGAGCGCAAATTCCGCGAATTTTTAGGCCGCTACTTGCCTGCCCAGCCGGGCAAAATCCTCACCGTTGACGGTGAAGAGATTGGCGAGCATCAGGGGCTGATGTACCACACGCTGGGCCAACGCAAAGGGTTGGGGATTGGCGGAACCAAAGAAGGTACCGAAGATCCGTGGTACGTGGTCGATAAAGATGTGGAAAACAATATTCTGGTGGTCGCGCAGGGGCACGATCACCCACGTCTGATGTCCGTTGGGCTGATTGCCCAGCAATTGCACTGGGTTAATCGCGAACCGCTGGTCGGTACGCTGCGCTGCACCGTGAAAACCCGTTACCGCCAGACCGATATTCCATGCACCCTTACCGCCCTGGATGATGACCGCATTGAGGTTCGTTTTGACGAGCCGGTTGCTGCGGTGACGCCAGGCCAGTCTGCCGTTTTCTATAGCGGCGAAGTGTGCCTTGGCGGCGGTATTATCGAACAACGTATCGCGCTGCCGGTTTAATCGACGAGACTGAGATAGCGAATCAAGGAGCGAGTGTGGCTAAGAATTACTACGACATCACCCTGGCGCTGGCAGGCATTTGCCAGTCCGCCCGTCTGGTGCAGCAACTGGCGCATCAGGGACATTGCGACGCCGACGCGCTCCATGTCTCTCTCAATAGCGTCATCGATCTTAACCCGGACTCAACCCTGAGCGTTTTTGGTGGCAGCGAAGCGAACCTGCGCACCGGTCTGGAAACGCTACTCGGCGTACTTAATGCCAGCAGCCGTCAGGGGCTGAATGCCGAATTGACCCGCTATACTCTTAGCCTGATGGTGCTGGAGCGCAAGCTGGCGGGCCACAAAGACGCCATGAATACGCTCGGTGACCGTATCGCTGGTTTGCAGCGCCAGCTTGAGCATTTTGATCTCCAGTCGGAGACGCTGCTTAGCGCCATGGCCGGTATTTATGTTGATGTGATTAGCCCGCTCGGGCCGCGCATTCAGGTGACCGGTTCGCCAGCGGTGCTGCAAAGCCCGCAGGTCCAGGCGAAAGTTCGCGCCACACTGCTTGCAGGAATTCGTGCCGCGGTGCTGTGGCATCAGGTTGGCGGTGGCCGCCTGCAATTAATGTTTTCTCGTAATCGCCTGACCACTCAGGCCAAACAAATTCTCGCTCATTGTTAACCTCCCGGAGTTCTGAACTATGGAATTATCCTCACTGACCGCCGTTTCCCCTGTCGATGGACGCTACGGCGATAAAGTCAGCGCGCTGCGCGGGATTTTCAGCGAATTCGGTTTGCTGAAATTTCGTGTACAAGTCGAAGTACGCTGGTTACAAAAGCTGGCGTCACATGCAGCGATCAAGGAAGTTCCTGCTTTTGCTGACGACGCAAACGGTTTCCTCGATAAAATCGTCGCCGACTTCAATGAAGAAGACGCGGCGCGTATCAAAACTATCGAGCGCACCACTAACCATGACGTGAAAGCGGTCGAATATTTTCTGAAAGAAAAAGTGGCGGATATCGCGCAATTACACGCGGTCTCCGAATTTATCCACTTCGCCTGCACCTCAGAAGATATCAATAACCTCTCCCACGCCCTGATGCTGAAAACTGCGCGTGATGAGGTCATCCTGCCTTACTGGCGTCAGGTGATTGATGCGGTGAAAAACCTCGCCGTGCAGTATCGCGATATTCCTCTGCTTTCTCGTACTCACGGACAGCCGGCCACGCCGTCTACCATGGGGAAAGAGATGGCTAACGTGGCATACCGTATGGAACGCCAGTATCGCCAGCTAAATCAGGTGGAAATCCTCGGCAAAATCAACGGTGCGGTGGGGAACTACAACGCCCACATCGCCGCCTATCCAGAAGTGGACTGGCACCAGTTCAGCGAAGAGTTTGTGACCTCTCTGGGTATCCAGTGGAACCCGTACACCACGCAGATCGAGCCGCATGACTATATTGCGGAGCTGTTTGACTGCATGGCGCGCTTTAACACCATCCTGATCGACTTCGATCGCGATGTGTGGGGTTATATCGCCCTGAACCACTTCAAACAGAAAACCATCGCCGGCGAAATTGGTTCTTCCACCATGCCGCACAAGGTGAACCCGATTGACTTCGAAAACTCCGAAGGCAACCTCGGCCTGTCGAATGCGGTGTTGCAGCACCTGGCCAGCAAACTGCCGGTATCCCGCTGGCAGCGCGACCTGACCGACTCCACCGTACTGCGTAACCTGGGCGTTGGCGTGGGCTACGCGCTGATTGCCTATCAGGCAACCCTGAAAGGCGTGAGCAAACTGGAAGTGAACCGCGACCGTCTGCTGGACGAGCTGGATCATAACTGGGAAGTACTGGCAGAGCCGATTCAGACCGTTATGCGCCGCTACGGTATCGAAAAACCATATGAGAAGCTCAAAGAGCTGACCCGCGGTAAACGTGTGGATGCCGAAGGCATGAAACAGTTTATTGATAGCCTTGCGCTGCCGGAAGACGAGAAAGTTCGCCTGAAAGCGATGACCCCGGCAAATTACATTGGCCGTGCCATCACCATGGTCGATGAACTGAAATAACTCCTTCCTGCCGACTTTCGCCCTCTTTTCATCAGGAAAGAGGGCTTCCTTCCTCTCGGTTTAACAAATGTTTATCCCTGCCGCCCGAGAATCAGCGTTAAACTATTCGTATTGAAAATATAAGGAGAGTTAAGACGATGCGCGTACTCGTTGTGGAGGACAATGCCCTGTTGCGTCACCACTTAAAAGTTCAGCTTCAGGAACTGGGACATCAGGTCGATGCTGCGGAAGATGCAAAGGAAGCGGACTATTTTCTTAATGAACACGTGCCTGATATCGCCATTGTCGATCTCGGCCTGCCCGATGAAGACGGCTTATCGCTGATCCGCCGCTGGCGCAGCCATGAGGTCTCTCTGCCTGTTTTGGTCCTGACCGCGCGCGAAGGCTGGCAGGACAAAGTCGAAGTACTGAGCGCGGGTGCCGATGATTACGTCACCAAACCTTTCCATATAGAAGAAGTTGTGGCGCGCATTCAGGCCCTGATGCGCCGTAACAGCGGTCTGGCCTCACAGGTTATCTCTATGCCGCCGTTTCAGGTGGACCTCTCGCGTCGCGAAATGTCGATCAGCAGTGAAGTGGTTAAACTGACCGCGTTTGAATACACCATTATGGAAACCCTGATTCGTAACAGCGGCAAAGTGGTCAGCAAAGATTCGCTGATGCTCCAGCTCTATCCCGATGCCGAACTGCGCGAAAGTCACACCATTGATGTCCTTATGGGACGCTTGCGTAAGAAAATCCAGGCACTCTATCCCGCAGAGGTGATCACCACAGTACGTGGCCAGGGTTATCTCTTCGAACTGCCCAAATGAGACGTTTAACGCGGCATTTTCTGCCGCTCTCGCTACGGGTTCGTTTCCTTCTGGCGACCGCCGCCGTCGTGCTGGTGCTCTCCCTCGCCTATGGCATGGTTGCCCTGATAGGCTATAGCGTCAGTTTCGATAAGACCACGTTTCGCCTGCTGCGCGGTGAAAGTAACCTGTTCTATACCCTCGCCCGCTGGGAAAACAACAGCCTGACTGTCGACCTGCCCAACAGCCTCAATTTACAAAGCCCGACTATCACGCTGATTTATGACAAAGACGGCAAACTTATCTGGGCGCAACGTGATATCCCGTGGCTGGCAAAACGTGTTGACCCCGCCTGGCTTCAGGCCGATGGATTCCATGAAATCGAAGCGGATGTGGACGACTCCAGCACGCTGGTCGATAACGATGAGTCGGTGGTGGAGCAGTTCAACGCGATTCGGGAAGATGACAACACCTCGGAGATGACCCACTCGGTGGCGGTCAATCTCTATCCGGCCACGGCGAGAATGCCGCAGCTCACCATTGTCGTTATCGATACCGTGCCCATCGAACTCAAACGCTCCTGGATGGTATGGAGTTGGTTTATCTATGTCCTGGCGGCAAACCTGTTGCTGGTGATCCCACTGCTATGGATGGCGGCATGGTGGAGCTTGCGTCCTATAGAGGAGCTGGCGAAAGAGGTGCGCGAGCTGGAGGAGCATCACCGTGAGAATCTGAACCCGGCCACAACTCGCGAGCTTACGAGCCTGGTGCGTAACCTCAATCGCCTGCTCAAAAGCGAGCGCGAGCGCTACGACAAATACCGGACCACTCTCACCGACCTGACACACAGCCTGAAAACCCCGCTGGCAGTGCTGCAAAGTACGCTGCGTTCGTTACGCAGTGAAAAGCTGAGCGTCAGCGACGCCGAACCGGTAATGCTGGAACAGATAAGCCGCATTTCTCAACAGATTGGTTACTATCTGCATCGCGCCAGCATGCGCGGTGGCAGCGGGCTGCTCAGCCGTGAGCTTCACCCGGTCGCCCCGCTTCTTGATAGCCTGACCTCGGCGCTAAACAAAGTCTATCAACGCAAAGGGGTGAATATCAGCCTCGATATCTCCCCGGAGATAAGCTTTGTCGGTGAGAAAAACGACTTTATGGAAGTGATTGGCAACCTCCTGGACAACGCCTGCAAATATTGCCTCGAATTTGTCGAAGTATCCGCAAGGCAGACCGATGAGAACGTGCACATCATTATCGAAGATGATGGTCCTGGGATCCCGTTATCCAAACGTGAAGTGGTCTTTGACCGTGGTCAGCGTGCCGATACGCTACGTCCGGGTCAGGGGGTGGGATTATCCGTCGCACGCGAAATTGTAGAACAATACGACGGGCAAATCCTGACCAGCGAAAGTTTACTCGGTGGAGCAAAAATGGAGGCCATCTTCGGTCGCCAGCAGCCGATAAGCGGCGATAATTAACGCATTCAGTCAAAATAACACGGCCTGTCCCACGCAGGCCGTCCACCATCCGTTATACTCCGACTCAAACTAACGTTTGGGGAAACAAACATGGACTATAACATCAACCTTAACTGGCCGGATTTTATCGAGCGCTACTGGCAAAAACGCCCGGTGGTACTGAAACGCGGCTTTGCACAATTTATCGATCCCATTTCCCCTGACGAACTGGCCGGTCTGGCCATGGAAGATGAAGTCGACAGCCGCCTGGTAAGCCATCTTGATGGCAAATGGCAGGTCAGCCACGGGCCTTTCGAAAGTTATGACCATCTGGGTGAAAGCAACTGGTCGCTGCTGGTGCAGGCGGTGAACAACTGGCATGAACCGACCGCGGCGCTGATGCGTCCTTTCCGCGCCCTGCCCGACTGGCGCACCGACGATCTGATGATTTCGTTTTCCGTGCCCGGCGGTGGCGTTGGTCCGCATCTCGATCAGTATGATGTCTTTATCATTCAGGGTACCGGCCGCCGCCGCTGGCGTGTTGGTGAAAAGACGCCAATGAAGCAGCACTGCCCGCACCCGGACCTGTTACAGGTCGATCCCTTCGAAGCCATTATTGATGAAGAGATGGAGCCGGGCGATATTCTCTATATTCCACCGGGATTCCCGCACGAGGGTTACTCGCTGGAAAACTCTATGAACTACTCCGTTGGCTACCGAGCCCCTAGCGGACGGGAATTAATCAGCGGTTTTGCCGATTATGTGTTGCAGCGCGAACTGGGCAGCCAGCGTTATACCGACCCGGATGTGCCATCACGTGAACACCCGGCGGATGTGCTGCCGCAAGAGCTGGATGGCCTGCGCCAGATGATGCTCGATCTGATCAATCAGCCAGAGCATTTCAATGAGTGGATCGGTGAGTTTATTACCCAGTCGCGTCATGAACTGGACGTCACACCACCGGAGCCGCCCTACCAGCCTGATGAGATTTACGATGCCCTGAAACAGGGTGATAAGCTGGTGCGTTTAGGTGGTCTGCGTGTATTGCGCATCGCAGGCGAAGTGTTCGTTAACGGCGAGCGGATTAACTCTCCTCACCGCCCGGCGCTCGACGCGCTGGCAGATCACATTGTTCTGAATGATAGCGCCTTTGGCGACGCGCTCGAGGACCCGTCCTTCCTCGCCATGCTTGCCGCGCTGGTCAATAGCGGATACTGGTTCTTCGAAGACTAAGCCATAAAAAAGCCGGGCAACATCACGTTTGCCCGGCCTGTCTGTCTCGTTCTTTAAAGAATTGCTTTTATCACTGTTTCGCTGTCAGCTCGGCGATACGCACGATTACCTGTACCGCTTTTTCCATCCCTTCAAGCGTCACGAACTCATGTTTACCGTGGTAGTTATAACCGCCGGTAAACAGGTTGGGACAGGGCAGCCCCATAAATGATAGCTGCGCGCCATCGGTACCACCGCGAATCGCTTTCATCTGCGGTTCGATATCACAATCGCGCATGGCCTGACAGGCAATATCGATAATATGCGGATGATCGACAATCTTCTCGCGCATATTGTAATAACTGTCTTCAATCACCAGCTCAATGTAGCAGTCCGGATGCAGACCTTTCCCGACTTTTTTGGCAATTTCCATTATCTTGCGCTTACGCGCTTCAAATGCTTTGCGGTCAAAATCGCGAACGATGTAATGCATCTCCGCACGTTCAACGGTGCCTTTGATGCTGGTAAGGTGGTAAAAACCTTCATAACCTTCGGTATTTTCCGGGCTCTCATCGGCTGGCACCAGCGCATGAATACGGCTTGCCAGTGACAGCGCGTTCACCATTACCCCTTTCGCGGTTCCCGGATGGACGTTATTCCCTACGATTTTGATGGTGACCGAGGCGGCATTGAAGTTTTCGAACTCCAGTTCCCCCACCCCGCCCCCGTCGACGGTGTATGCCCATTTCGCGCCAAACGCCTCGACGTCAAAATGCTTCGCCCCTTTACCGACCTCTTCGTCCGGGGTGAAAGCCACATGAATATCACCATGAGGGATTTTTTTCTGTTTCAGCACCGCCATCGCGGTCATGATTTCCGCCACACCGGCTTTGTCATCGGCACCCAACAGGGTTTTACCGTCTGTGGTGATGAGCGTCTGCCCCAACAACTGGTGCAACACCGGGAACATAACGGGTGAGAGGATTTCATCACCGATACCCAGCGCGATATCACCGCCACGGTAGTTTTCGAGGATTTGCGGATTCACATTTTTACCGCTGCAATCCGGGGAAGTATCAACATGCGAGATAAAACCGATAGCAGGTACCGGCTTGTCAACGGTAGAGGGCAACGTAGCCATCACTGTACCTTTCTCGCTCAGTGTGACGTTTTCCAGCCCCATCTCTTCAAGCTGCTGCTGGAGTAAGCGCAAGAGCTTCCATTGCCCGTCGGTACTCGGTACCTGACGGACACCCGGCTTCGACTGAGTATCCAGCGCAACATACTGCAAAAAACGCTCTAATAATTTATCCATACAGCCACCCTCGCTAAACGTGACAACATTATCAATAAGCCGGAAAAGACAAATATTGCGTCAGGTCACTTTTATCCCGCAAACGAGAATATTTTCATTTTTGTTTTGTTCACTTAAACGTAGCTGACAAAATTCATTTTTGGCCGCGTAAATAGATCATTGATTGGCGATTTCAGTGCTTTGCCGTAGAATGCCAGGCCTTCATCAATGTGTCAGACCCTAAGGTGGTTAATCACAAACCCCGCATCCGGATGCGTTATCCGATGCGTTGACAAGGGACAGAGTAAAAAATTGAATACACAACCGCGTTCGCCCACTCCGCTGGTGCAACTGGTCGACCTTTGTAAAGGTTTTGATGGTAAAACGGTCATTTCTGACTTTAACCTGACCATCAATCACGGCGAATTCCTCACCCTGCTCGGGCCGTCCGGCTGCGGCAAAACCACTGTGCTTCGCCTGATTGCCGGGCTGGAAAGCGTTGATGTGGGCCATATCAAACTCGACGATCGTGATATCACCGACGTTCCGGCGGAACATCGCCATGTTAATACCGTCTTTCAAAGCTACGCGCTGTTTCCCCATATGACCGTGTTCGAAAACGTGGCATTTGGCCTGCGGATGCAAAAAACACCTGCGGCAGAGATTGCTCCGCGCGTCACTGACGCCCTGCGTATGGTGCAGCTTGAAGCATTCGCCCAGCGCAAACCGCACCAGCTCTCCGGTGGCCAACAACAACGTGTGGCTATTGCCCGTGCCGTCGTGAACAAGCCACGCCTGCTCTTACTGGATGAATCGCTCTCCGCGCTGGATTACAAGCTGCGCAAGCAGATGCAAAACGAATTAAAAGCACTGCAGCGCAAACTTGGAATTACTTTCGTCTTCGTAACCCATGACCAGGAAGAGGCGCTGACGATGTCAGACCGGATCGTGGTGATGCGTGACGGCAAAATAGAGCAAGACGGTACGCCGCGGGAAATTTACGAAGAGCCGAAGAACCTCTTTGTCGCCAGTTTTATTGGTGAGATTAATATTTTCAGTGCCACCGTCATTGAGCGTCTTGATGCACAGCGCGTGCGTGCCACCGTCGAAGGGCGCGAATGCAATATTTACGTCAGTTTCCCGGTCGAAAAAGGTCAGCGGCTAAACGTAATGCTACGCCCGGAAGATTTGCGCGTCGAAGAGATTAACGATGTCGCAGAGGTCGAAGGGCTGGTAGGTTACGTGCGTGAGCGTAATTATAAAGGGATGACGCTGGAGTCAGTAGTCGAGCTTGAAAACGGCAAAATGGTGCTGGTCAGCGAGTTCTTCAACGAAGATGACCCCGATTTTGACCACTCTTTGAATCAAAAAATGGCGATTAATTGGGTGGAAAGCTGGGAGGTCGTACTGGCTGATGAAGAGCACAAGTAAATTCCAGAATGGGGTGATTGCCACTGTCGTCGGTTGGCTTGTGCTGTTTGTCTTTCTGCCCAACCTGATGATTATTGCGACCAGCTTTTTGACCTGTGACGATGCCCACTTCGTGACGATGGTTTTCTCGCTGGATAGCTATGCCCGTCTGCTGGATCCACTCTATTTTGACGTGCTGCTGCACTCGCTGAATATGGCGGTAATCGCCACACTTGCCTGCCTGATGCTGGGGTATCCCTTCGCCTGGTTTCTGGCAAAGCTATCCACAAAAATGCGTCCGTTATTGCTCTTTTTGCTGATTGTTCCGTTCTGGACCAATTCGCTGATTCGCATCTATGGCCTGAAAATATTCCTCAGCACCAAAGGGTATCTGAATACATTTTTACTCTGGCTGGGGGTCATTGATGAACCGATCCGCGTGATGTTCACCCCGGCGGCGGTCATTATCGGGCTGGTCTATATCCTGCTGCCATTTATGGTCATGCCACTTTACTCCAGTATCGAAAAACTCGATAAACCGTTGCTGGAAGCGGCGAAAGATTTGGGCGCCAGTAAGTTACAGACATTTTTGCGCATTATTATCCCGCTGACCATGCCGGGCATTATCGCCGGCTGTCTGCTGGTATTGCTGCCCGCGATGGGATTGTTTTACGTTTCAGATCTGATGGGGGGCGCGAAAAACCTGCTGATTGGCAACGTGATTAAAAGTCAGTTCCTCAACATTCGCGACTGGCCTTTTGGCGCGGCTACCAGCATCACGCTCACCATTGTGATGGGTCTGCTGTTACTGATTTACTGGCGCGCATCGCGTCTGCTGGATAAGAAGGTGGAACTGCAATGATCGGTCGACTGCTGCGCGGCGGTTTTATGACCGCCATTTACGCCTACCTTTATATTCCCATTATCATTCTGATTGTGAACTCGTTTAACAGCTCACGGTTTGGGATTAACTGGCAAGGTTTTACCACCGACTGGTACAGTCTGCTGCTGAATAACGACAGTCTGTTGCAGGCAGCACAGCACTCGCTCACGATGGCGGTCTTCTCCGCCACGTTCGCTACACTTATCGGTTCGCTGACCGCGGTGGCGCTGTACCGCTATCGCTTTCGCGGCAAACCCTTTGTCAGCGGCATGCTGTTCGTCGTGATGATGTCGCCGGATATCGTCATGGCCATCTCATTACTGGTGTTGTTTATGCTGCTGGGCGTTCAGCTTGGATTCTGGTCGCTGCTGTTCTCGCATATTACGTTCTGCCTGCCCTTCGTAGTTGTGACGGTTTATTCGCGCCTGAAGGGTTTTGATGTGCGGATGCTGGAAGCGGCAAAAGATCTGGGTGCCAGCGAACTCGTGATCCTGCGAAAAATTATCCTGCCGCTGGCGATGCCGGTCGTGGCGGCTGGATGGCTGCTGAGCTTTACACTGTCGATGGATGATGTGGTGGTCTCGTCCTTCGTTACCGGACCGGGCTATGAAATTCTGCCGTTGAAAATCTATTCCATGGTGAAAGTCGGCGTATCGCCAGAGGTGAACGCACTGGCAACCATTCTGCTCGTTCTGTCGCTGGTGATGGTGTTCGCAAGCCAGCTTGTTGCACGTGATAAAACGAAAAGCCTGGCGCGCCAGGCATAACCTCAGGGGACGTTAAATGAAAAAATGGTCACGCCACCTGCTTGTTGCGGGTGCTCTGGCACTGGGCATCAATGCCGCTCATGCTGATGACAGCAAGACGCTCTATTTCTACAACTGGACGGAATATGTGCCGCCGGGTCTGCTGGAACAGTTCACCAAAGAGACGGGCATTAAGGTTATCTATTCGACCTATGAATCGAATGAAACCATGTATGCCAAACTCAAAACCTATAAAGATGGTGCATACGACCTGGTCGTGCCCTCCACCTACTTTGTCGACAAAATGCGTAAAGAGGGCATGATCCAAAAGATCGATAAATCGCAACTGACCAACTTCCATAATCTCGATCCGGAGATGCTGAACAAGCCGTTTGACCCGAATAACGACTACTCCATTCCGTATATCTGGGGTGCGACAGCCATTGGTATCAACAGCGAAGCGATTGACCCCAAGACGGTGACCCGTTGGGCAGACTTATGGAAGCCTGAGTATAAAGGTAGCCTGCTGCTAACGGATGATGCGCGCGAAGTCTTCCAGGTGGCGCTGCGTAAACTGGGGCTTTCCGGGAATACCACCGATCCAAAAGAGATTGAAACGGCGTACAAAGAGCTGCAAAAATTGATGCCTAACGTGGCGGCGTTCAACTCCGATAATCCGGCGAACCCGTACATGGAAGGGGAAGTGAATCTCGGGATGGTGTGGAACGGTTCCGCGTATGTCGCCCGTCAGGCGGGCACGCCGGTGCAGGTAATTTGGCCGCAGGAAGGCGGCATCTTCTGGATGGACAGCCTTGCTATTCCTGCTAATGCCAAAAACAAAGCGGGCGCGCTTAAGCTTATCAACTTCCTGCTACGCCCGGAAATTGCAAAACAGGTGGCGGAAACCATTGGCTATCCGACGCCAAACCTCGCGGCCCGTAAACTGCTGAGCCCGGAAGTGGCAAATGATAAATCACTCTATCCGGATGCAGAGACCATCAGCAAAGGCGAATGGCAAAACGATGTCGGTAGCGCCAGCGCTATATACGAAGAGTATTATCAGAAGCTGAAAGCAGGGCGCTAACACTTTTACCAGGCGGGGCATCCGTTCCGTCTGCATCTCAGTCATAAAAAGGGCCGCATCTTTGCAGCCCTTTTCCCGCGTGATTTAAAGCCCTTTCAGAAGCTTCTCAACATATTCCGGCACCACTTCGCTGGCGAGGCCATAATGCTTCTCTTCAAACTCGCTGCCCACCTGGCTTGGTTCAAGATTTAACTCAACGGTATGCGCGCCGTGCAGTTTGGCCTCATGGACAAAACCAGCCGCTGGATAGACATGGCCGGAGGTACCAATAGCGATAAACACATCGGCCATTGCGAGCGCATGATAAATCTCATCCATCCCGAGCGGCATCTCACCAAACCAGACCACATGGGGGCGTAGCGGCGCAGGAAACTGGCAGCAATGGCATTTGTCTTCCGGGGTCACGTCCTGCGTCCACGTCAGCACTTGCCCGCTCTGCGAACAACGCACTTTCAGCAATTCACCGTGCATATGGATGATGTGGTGGTTTCCGGCGCGTTCGTGCAGATTGTCAATATTCTGCGTCACCAGTAAAAAGCGATCGCCGAGGACATCTTCCAGCTTCGCCAGCGCCAGATGTGCCGGGTTTGGCGCAATCTCCGGTAACTGGAGCTGCTGGCGACGCGCATTATAGAAAGACTGCACCAGTTGTGGGTTGCGGGCGAAACCTTCTGGCGTCGCCACATCTTCCACATGGTGTTCTTCCCACAAACCGTCCGCGGCGCGGAAGGTGCGAATGCCTGATTCGGCGGAGATACCCGCCCCCGTTAGTACCACTACTCTCGGTTTTTCCATCACTTCCGGCACTACCTGGTCTCTGAAAAAGATCCGCTGGCGTAAGCGCTCACGCAAACGGCGTTTGTTACGGCGAAAACAGCTGAGACGATGTGACCGACGAGACTGCATATCATCCTCTCAGGATTAATCAGTAAGATGAAGGAAAGCGGCGCCACGCATGCCGCCAGCATCGCCGTGGCGAGCACGTTCAATGCGGGGTATCCGGGCTACCGGTAACAAGTGTGGCGGTAAACGCGCCGCCAGTAACGACGTCAGGGCAGAGAAATTCGATAAGCCGCCACCGATAACCAGTAAATCCGGATCCACTATCGTCAGGATATTCCCAAGACACACCGCCAGCAAATCAGCATAGCGTTCAACATGGGCTTTCGCCTGCGCGTCGCCCTGCTCCCAACGCGCGATGATTTCAGGGGAAGACAAGGATTGATGGTAGTAATGTTGATACAGCCAGGCAAAGCCGCGCCCGGACAGATAATTTTCGATACAGCCTAATTTGCCACAGCCACAGCGTGTCAGCGGAAAATCAAAGCCCATTAGCGCCATCGCATCAACCGGCAGGCGAATATGACCAAACTCGCCGGTAATATAGCTGCGGCCCTTAAGTGTCTGGCCGTTGGCGACAATGCCGCCGCCAACGCCGGTGCCCAGGATAAGCCCCATTACAATCGGGTATTGGCGAAATTCCTCATCCCAGGCTTCGGAAAGGGCAAAACAGTTGGCGTCATTATCAAGGCGGACATCACGCGCGAGCCTTATGCTCAAATCTTTGCGCAGCGGTCGACCGCTGGCGGCTGGCACATTGGCGGCATAGAGGGTGCCATCGGCGGTTTCCGGCATACCCGGAATACCAATGCCGACACTGCCCTGGACACCGAAACGCGCATCGGCTTCGGCTACCAGTTGAGCGATCGTCGTTAAAAATGTCTCGTAACTGTCTTTCGGTGTGGCGACGCGCTTTTCCCATTGCAAACGTCGGGTATCATCGAATACCCCCAGCGCTATCTTGCTTCCGCCGATATCAAATCCGTAATACATCGCCTCTCCTTTGTGCTTCTTATTATTGTCCGCTCAATACCCTCGCCGGATCGATATTGCTTGCCCGGCGCGCCGGATACCAGCTTGCCAACAGACTCAGCACCAGAGCGGTGACCAGCACATACACCACATCCAGTGCGTGCAGCTCCGACGGTAGAAAATCAATAAAGTAGATATCGCCGGATAAAAATTGGTGACCAATCATCTTCTCAATCACGCGGATAATCGCAGTCAATTGCAGTGACGCTACCACGCCGATCACCGCACCGATCACACTGCCCAGCAGACCTGCCAGCAGCCCGTACCAGACGAAAATAGCCCGGATCAGGCCATCTTTTGCCCCTAATGTACGCAGCACGGCGATATCACTGCTCTTATCTTTTACCGCCATCACCAGCGTGGAGACAATATTAAAACAGGCGACACCGATCACCAGCACCATCGCCAGATACATAATGGCGCGGATCATCTGAATATCGCGATACATATAGCCGTATTTACCGATCCAGCTTTTAATATAGACATAGCTGTTGGTGACTTCACCGGCGCTACGCACCAGCGTGTTCGCGTTAAAGACGTCCTTCACCTTAATGGCAATGCCCGTAACGCTGCTGCCCATATCCAGATATTGCTGGGCGTCTTCCATGGGGATCATCGCAAACGCATGGTCGAGTTGCCCGCTCAATTGCAATACGCCAGTGACATGCAGTCTGACGCGTTTTGGCTGCAGCAATTTGTGGTCGGTGTCGGAATTAGGGATCATTATCGATACCCAATCACCCTGTTTCACGTTCAGCGCATCGGCGACACCCTTACCAAGGATAATCTGCTGCTCACCGGGTTTAAAATTGCGCCAGGCATCGGCTTGCACAAAATTCGGTAGTGCGCTCAGACGGGACTCCTGCTCAGGGTTTACCCCTTTCACCTGAATCGCTCGCAAATTGGTGCCGCTCTCCACAAGCCCGGTGAAATTAATATAGGGTGCGGCGGCGACAATGCCCGGCACTTTCTCCACTTTTGCCAGCGCGTCGTTCCAGTTATTCCACGGCTGATTCACCGGCTCGATTTCGCCATGGGGTACCACCGCCAGAATACGATTATTGAGCTCGCGTTCGAAGCCGTTCATTGCGCTGAGCCCGACGATCAACACCGCAACGCCAAGCGAAATCCCCACTGTGGAGATGACGGAAATCAGCGACACCATGCCGCTGCGGCGGCGACCACGGCTAAAACGCAGGCCAATCAGTAATGACAGGGGAGACGCCATCACTCAGCCCCCATCAGGGTCATTTCAGTGCTCAGGCGTCCATCGCGCATCTCCAACTGGCGGCTCATCCGTTTCGCCAGTTGCAGATCATGAGTGACCACCAGGAACGCGGTGCCCTGCGATGCATTCAGTTCCCCCAACAACTGGAAGATACTGTCCGCATTACGGGCATCCAGGTTGCCGGTCGGTTCGTCCGCCAGCACCAGACGTGGGTTATTGACCAGCGCACGAGCAATCGCCACGCGCTGACGCTCACCGCCAGACAGCTCTGAGGGGCGATGGCTGGCGCGATGCTCAAGCCCAACCGCGCGCAGCATTTCCCGCGCCCGGACATCAATTTCTGCCGCTTTATGCTTACCAATCAGCAGTGGCATCGCGACGTTTTCCAGCGCGGTAAAATCGGGCAGCAGGTGGTGAAACTGATAGATAAAGCCCAGTTCGCGGTTGCGTAGCTCCGCTTTCGCCGCAGAGGAGAGTTTGCTCAGTTGTTGGTTATCGAAGGTCACTTCGCCGGAGGTGGGCGTGTCCAGCCCGCCTAACAGATGCAGGAGCGTACTTTTTCCGGAACCGGAGCTGCCGACAATCGCCATCAGCTCACCCTCACCCACGCTAAAGCTTACATCGTGCAACACATCGGTTTGCACTTTCCCTTCCTGATAGCGTTTGCACAGGTGGTCGCATTGCAACAGGATCTTATTCATAACGTAAAGCCTCAGCGGGTTGGGTGGCGGCAGCGCGCCAGGAAGGATAAAGCGTAGACAGCAACGCGATGGCCATCGCCACCAGCGCAATAACAACGACCTGTAACGGTTCTATGGCTACCGGTAGCGCAGCACCATCAAGAAACGCCCCGATGATTGGCATCAGATTATTCAACTGGCTGGCGAGCAGTGCGCCAAGCCCGGCCCCCAGCAGCGCACCAATGATGCCCGCGCTGGCGCCCTGCACCATAAAGACCGCCATGATCTGACGCGGGGTCAGCCCCTGAGTTTGCAGGATCGCCACCTCGCCTTGTTTTTCCATCACCATCAGGCCAAGGGAGGTAATGATATTAAAGGCCGCCACCGCAATAATCAGGCTTAACAGCAGCCCCATCATGTTTTTCTCCATACGTACGGCCTGGAATAACTCGCCTTTCCGCTCGCGCCAGTCTTGCCATTTGGTTCCTTGCGGCAGCGTTTGCTGGCTCAGAACATCAACCTGCAACGGTGCATCCAGCCATAAACGCCAACCGGTAATATTGCCTGCGGGGTAACGCATCAGACGGGAGGCATCCTGAATATTGACCAACATCTGATAGTCATCGACTTCACTGCTGGCGGCAAAGGTCCCGACGACGGTAAACAGACGCTGACTGGGTAAACGCCCCATTGGGGTGAACTGGCTGGCGGACGGCACCATGACGCGTATCTGGTCGCCACGATTGACGCCTAATTGCCCGGCCAGCCCTTCACCGAGGATCACGTTGTACTGCCCTGCTTCCAGCGAAGATTGCTGCACGTTGACCAGGTACGGGGTCAGCGGATCTTTTTGCGCCGGATCGATACCCAACATGACACCCACGGCCACGCTGCGCGCACTTTGCAGAACGACATCACCGGTACTCAGCGGTGCAATGCGATTGACACCCTGCAATTTCAGCCCGCTGGCCGGTAATTGTTCAGGATTGATAGAGCCGTTTTGCGCGGTGATGACGGCCTGCGGCATCAGCCCCAGGATGTTGTTTTGCAGTTCGCGCTCAAAGCCATTCATGACCGACAGCACGGTCACCAGCGCCATTACGCCAAGCGTAATGCCAATGGTCGACAGCCAGGAAACGAAACGACCGAAGCGGTCGGCTGTGCGCCCACGCATATAGCGCAGGCCGATAAAGAGAGTGACAGGCTGGTACATGAAATCCGTCTGGTTGCTGTTAGCAGACTCCGAAGTATATAAGCGAAAGCGTAGAGCGTAAATGAGTGAAACGGTAAGCGGACATCTCAGAGGGCAGGAAAAAATCCGATAAATCAAATTACTAGTTGCGCGACTTTTACGCATTTTGCTTCCCACAGAGAGATCATTTATCACTCTCCGTCTGATATTTATCCGAAAAAGGAGGAAATACAGACTGTTTACCGTTACACCCTATGGCGACGCCATCAGGATAAACGCCGAACTTTGTAATACAAACGGCGAAAGACGATGAAAAAAAAGACTCTATGGATTAATCAAATCAAGGGATTATGTATCTGCCTGGTGGTCATCTATCACTCAGTTATTACGTTTTACCCGCACCTCACCACATTTGGACACGCGTGGTCGGAAACGCTCGCAAAGTGCTGGATCTACTTTAATCTTTACCTTGCCCCCTTCCGAATGCCGGTGTTCTTTTTTCTCTCTGGCTACCTGATTCGACGCTACATTGATGAGGTGCCATGGAAGGAGGCGATCGACAAGCGTATCTGGAGTATTTTTTATGTGCTTGTCGTCTGGGGTGTGCTGCAGTGGCTGGCGCTCAGCCATATCAATGACTGGCTGGCACCCACGCGCGATTTAAGCAATGCGTCCAACGCCGCCTATGCGGATACCCCTTCAGACTTTATCAAGGGAATGCTCACCGCCAGTACCAGCCTGTGGTATCTCTACGCGCTGGTTGCCTATTTTATGCTGTGTAAATTGTTGAGCCGCTGGTCGCTTGCAGCACTGGTCGCCATGACACTGCTGAGCGTGGCGATTAACTTTTTGCCCTCGCCCTGGTGGGGTATGAATAGCGTACTGCGCAACATGATCTACTACAGCCTGGGGGCATGGTTTGGCGGTGCTATTATGGATGCGATTAAACGCCTCTCTTTTCGCCGCTACGCCATCATGCTGGCGGTGGCGTTACTTGCTGCGGTGGCGCTATGGTTTTTAAATGTGCCCTTACCCTTGAGCTTGCTGTCGATTGTGCTGATTTTGCGTCTGTTCCGCGCGCTGGAAGAGCGCGTTGGCTCACGCGAAAACGCACTGCTGAATATCGTGGGCAGCAATACGCTCGCCATCTACACCACGCATCGCATTTTGATCGAAGCGCTCAGTCTTGCGTTGTTAACCCCGATGAATGACGGGCGCTGGTCGCCTGCCGTCGAGCTCACTATCGTCTTGCTCTATCCGTTCTGTAGCCTCGTTATCTGTACGCTGGTTGGCTTGTGTATACGGAAAATTTCTTCGGCGATATTTGCCGATCTGCTTTTCTCCCCACCAGCCAGGCTGGCCTCATCTCTGCAGGCACGATAAGCGCATGTGTTGAGGTTGGCGAATAGTGCACAATCGCGGATAATAAAGGGATTGCGTATCAGTGATATGCCCCCATAACAAGGGGCATATCCATAAGAGACCCAGACCCTATCTATGCCTGAACAATACCGTTATTCTCTGCCCGCCAAAGCTGGCGAGCAGCGCCAGCTTGGCGAACTGACTGGTGCAGCCTGCGCCACCGAAGTCGCAGAAATCATTGAGCGCCATAAAGGTCCGGTGGTATTGATTGCGCCGGATATGCAAAATGCCCTGCGTCTGCATGACGAAATTACCCAGTTCACCGACAACCTGGTGATGAACCTTGCTGACTGGGAGACACTGCCGTATGACAGTTTCTCGCCGCATCAGGAAATTATCTCCTCCCGTCTCTCCACGCTCTACCAGTTGCCCACTATGCAACGTGGTGTGCTGATTGTATCGGTGAATACCTTGATGCAGCGCGTCTGCCCGCATAGCTATTTGCACGGTCACGCGTTGGTCATGAAAAAAGGTCAGCGTCTGTCCCGTGACGCGCTGCGCGCGCAACTGGACAGCGCAGGGTATCGCCACGTTGATCAGGTTATGGAACACGGCGAATACGCGACTCGCGGGGCGCTGTTAGATCTCTTCCCGATGGGCAGCGCACAACCTTATCGCCTTGATTTTTTTGATGATGAAATTGACAGTCTTCGCCTGTTCGATGCGGACAGCCAGCGTACGCTGGAAGAGGTCGAAGCCATCAATTTACTGCCTGCTCACGAATTCCCGACGGATAAGACCGCCATCGAACTCTTTCGCAGCCAGTGGCGAGATAAGTTCGACGTCAAGCGTGATGCCGAACATATCTATCAACAGGTGAGCAAGGGCACGTTGCCAACCGGCATTGAATACTGGCAGCCACTGTTTTTCAGTGAGCCTTTGCCGTCGTTGTTTAGCTATTTGCCGGACAATACGCTACTGGTGAACACGGGTGACCTTGAAAACAGCGCTGAGCGCTTTAGCCAGGAGACCCAGGCGCGCTTCGAAAACCGTGGCGTGGACCCAATGCGCCCTTTGCTGGCGCCGGAATTACTGTGGCTGCGGGTTGATGAACTGTTCAGCGAACTCAAGCGCTGGCCGCGCGTGCAGCTCAAAACCGAAAACCTGGCAGACAAAACCGCCAATGTGAACCTTGGTTACCGGACGTTGCCGGATCTGGCCGTTCAGGCACAACAAAAGTCGCCGCTGGATAATTTACGCAAATTCCTCGAATCCTTTACCGGTCCGGTCGTCTTTTCGGTCGAGAGCGAGGGGCGTCGCGAAGCGCTGGGAGAACTCCTCTCACGCATCAAAGTGGCGCCGAAGCGCATTACCCGGCTGGATGACGCGCAAGATACAGGGCGCTATCTGATCATTGGCTCCGCAGAACATGGCTTTATCGACACGCTACGTAACCGGGCGCTGATTTGTGAAAGCGATCTGCTGGGCGAGCGCGTTGCCCGCCGTCGCCAGGATACACGCCGCACGATTAACCCCGATACGCTGATCCGCAACCTCGCTGAACTGCACCCTGGCCAGCCGGTGGTGCATCTGGAACATGGGGTTGGACGCTATGCGGGAATGACCACGCTTGAGGCGGGCGGCATAAAAGGCGAATACCTGATGCTGACCTATGCCGGAGATGCCAAACTTTACGTGCCGGTCTCGTCATTGCATCTGATTAGCCGCTATGCCGGGGGTGCCGAGGAGAACGCGCCACTGCATAAACTGGGCGGCGATGCATGGGCCCGCGCGCGGCAGAAAGCGGCAGAAAAAGTCCGGGATGTGGCGGCGGAATTGCTGGATATCTATGCCCAACGCGCCGCGAAGTCCGGCTTTGCATTTAAACACGATCGCGAACAATATCAGCTTTTCTGCGACAGCTTCCCGTTTGAAACCACGCCAGACCAGGCGCAAGCCATTAACGCGGTGTTGAGTGACATGTGCCAGCCGCTGGCGATGGATCGCCTGGTGTGTGGCGATGTCGGCTTCGGTAAAACCGAAGTGGCAATGCGTGCCGCCTTCCTCGCCGTCGAAAACAACAAGCAGGTAGCCGTGCTGGTCCCCACCACCCTGCTGGCTCAGCAGCATTTCGACAATTTCCGCGACCGCTTCGCTAACTGGCCAGTGCGGGTGGAGATGCTCTCACGTTTTCGTAGCGCGAAAGAACAGACACAAGTGCTGGAGCAGGCGGCTGAGGGCAAGATTGATATTCTTATCGGCACCCATAAGCTGCTGCAAAACGATGTGAAGTGGAAAGACCTGGGGCTGCTGATCGTCGATGAAGAACACCGCTTCGGCGTGCGTCATAAAGAGCGTATTAAAGCGATGCGTGCTGACGTAGATATCCTCACGTTAACCGCAACCCCCATTCCGCGCACACTCAATATGGCCATGAGCGGTATGCGCGATCTGTCGATCATTGCCACCCCGCCTGCGCGCCGCCTGGCAGTGAAAACCTTCGTTCGCGAATACGACAGTCTGGTAGTGCGCGAGGCAATACTGCGTGAAGTCCTGCGTGGTGGGCAGGTTTACTACCTTTATAACGATGTCGAAAATATTCAGAAAGCCGCCGACAGACTGGCGGAACTGGTTCCGGAAGCGCGCATCGCCATCGGCCACGGGCAGATGCGTGAGCGCGAACTGGAACGGGTAATGAATGATTTCCACCACCAGCGTTTTAATGTGCTGGTGTGTACCACGATAATCGAGACCGGGATCGACATTCCTACCGCAAACACGATCATTATTGAACGTGCCGATCACTTTGGCCTGGCGCAGCTCCACCAGCTACGTGGTCGCGTGGGACGTTCGCACCATCAGGCCTATGCCTGGCTGCTGACGCCGCATCCGAAAGCGATGACCACCGATGCACAAAAGCGTCTCGAAGCGATTGCCTCGCTGGAAGATTTAGGTGCGGGTTTCGCGCTGGCGACCCACGATCTGGAAATCCGCGGGGCTGGCGAACTGCTGGGAGAAGATCAGAGCGGTTCAATGGAGACCATCGGCTTTTCACTGTACATGGAGCTGCTGGAAAATGCGGTCGATGCGCTCAAAGCCGGACGAGAGCCATCGCTTGAAGATCTCACCAGCCAGCAAACAGAAGTCGAACTGCGCATGCCCTCCCTGCTGCCGGATGATTTTATTCCCGACGTCAATACTCGTCTCTCTTTCTACAAGCGCATTGCCAGTGCGAAGAGTGAAAATGAGCTCGATGAGATTAAAGTGGAGCTGATCGACCGTTTTGGTCTGCTGCCTGACGCCGCGCGAAACCTGCTTGATATTGCGCGGCTACGTCAACAGGCCCAGAAATTGGGGATTCGTAAGCTTGAAGGGAATGAAAAAGGCGGCACGATTGAGTTCAATGAAAAAAACCATGTCAATCCCGCATGGCTTATCGGCCTGCTGCAAAAGCAGCCTAAACATTTCCGCCTCGATGGCCCGACACGCCTGAAGTTCTTCCAGGAGCTGACGGAACGCAAAACACGCATGGAGTGGGTACGCAACTTCATGCAGCAGCTCGAAGAAAACGCGATGGCATAGTGTTCTGCGGGCCAGTTATCATCACTGGCCCGCTTTTTTGAAATATTTACAAACACTTTGCACTCTTCCAGGACTTCCCGACATTCCCTCCCCCCATAATTTCATTACCTGTGTCTGCAGATAACCTCATTAATTACATGGATTATGGTAATGATTAATAATTCCCGTTTTGTCCTCTGGGCGGTTTTCCTCGCCGCCACGCTCGTTTTACCCGCGAAGGCGAATACCTGGCCTTTACCCCCCACCGGTAGCCGGGTGGTCGGGGAAAACCGGTATCACGTGGTAGAAAATGATGGCGGTTCGCTGGAGGCGATTGCCAAAAAGTACAATGTCGGTTTCCTGGCCCTGTTGCAGGCGAACCCCGGCGTCGACCCGTATGTTCCTCGCGCAGGTAATGTACTGACTATCCCATTACAGACACTCTTACCCGACGTGCCGCGAGAAGGTATCGTCATCAATCTGGCCGAGCTACGTCTCTATTATTATCCGCCGGGTAAAAACGAAGTGACCGTCTACCCTATCGGAATAGGGCAACTGGGTGGAGATACCCTAACGCCTACCATGGTGACAACCGTTTCTGATAAACGGGCTAATCCTACCTGGACACCAACGGCCAATATTCGCGCTCGTTATAAAGCCCAGGGAATAGATTTACCGGCGGTCGTTCCGGCCGGGCCGGAAAACCCGATGGGCCACCATGCCATTCGCCTTGCCGCGTACGGTGGTGTCTATCTAATTCATGGGACCAACGCTGATTTTGGCATTGGCATGCGCGTCAGCTCCGGATGTATTCGTCTGCGTGATAACGACATCGCCACATTGTTTAGCGTTATCAAACCCGGTACGCGCGTGAATATTATCAACACGCCGATAAAAGCGTCGGTTGAACCTGACGGCACGCGCCTGGTGGAAATGCATCAACCACTGTCAAAATCTATCGACGACGACCCGAAGACATTGCCGATTGTGCTCAATGCCACTATGCAGACTTTCAAAGATTCGCCACAAAGCGCAAGCGATGTATTTGAACGCGCAATGGAAGTGCGCTCTGGCATGCCGGTGGATGTCACTCTCCATGACAGTCTGCTACAACAATCCCTTTAATTTCCGTATAACAAAAAAAGGCCTCGCACTTGCGAGGCCTTTTTTATGAGGGTTAATTCTGTGGCTTAACTTATTTGTACAGCACTGCGGTGCCGTGCAGAGTATCGGAACCGGTCACAGAGGTAATACGGTAAGATTTTGCGCCCATCTCATCGGCTTTTTGAGCCAGTTGATCTTCAACAGAAGAGAGGTTGGCACCCGCGGAAGCACCAATAACAGCGACTTCCTGTTGGCCTGCCGGTGCGTTTTGAACTTCAACGGCAGCGAAGCTTGCAAAAGAGAGTGAGCTCAGTACGGCAGCGGCGATCAGAGTTTTAACGTTTTTCATGATTTTGTTCCTGTAGCAGATGAAAGTAGCGTCGTAAGTATTTACTTAACGATCGATAGACAAATCATAAGTGTGATCTATATCACTCGTCAATGCATTTTAATAACGAACGTTAATTAAATTAACAAATTCATATTTATCATATAGATAGAATTTATAAATTTGTGCTATTTTGCTACTGGTGTCTGACAGCATTTATTTTTATAATGATTGTTCAACAAACCAACAAAGGTTGAACGGCACTATGACCAGTGAAGTCACTTGTATGAAAAAAAGCCGTGGCCGACCGAAAGTGTTCGACAGGGAAGTGGCGCTTGATAAGGCCATGGCATTATTCTGGCAGCATGGCTACGAAGCCACGTCATTATCAGATCTCGTAGAGGCAACGGGCGCGAAAGCACCGACGCTGTATGCGGAATTTACAAATAAAGAAGGCCTGTTCCGCGCAGTGCTGGATCGCTACATCTCGCTTTTTGCAGCAAAACATGAAGCCCAGTTGTTATGCGACGATAAACCGCTGGGGCAGGCGTTAAAAGATTACTTCACGGCGGTGGCACACTGCTTTACCAGCACTGAAACCCCGGCGGGCTGTTTTCTGATCAACACTTCCGCGACGCTGGCCGCCTCTTCGCAGGCAATTGCGCAGACTATTAAGTCACGCCATGCGCAGCAGGAACAACTGTTGCTTAAATTTTTGCTACAACGTCAGCAACGGGGGGAAATCCCCGCCCACGCGGACGTTCAGGAACTGGCGCAGTTTTTAAGCTGTGTGTTGCAGGGCATGTCTATCAGCGCCCGTGAAGGAGCAAGTTGTGAGAAATTGCTGCAAATTTCCGCGACGACTCTGCGTTTATGGCCCCAGTTGATCACGTCCTGATTTGCCTTCCTTAGCAATAATTATCGTTTTCACCTATTATATTAATAGGTGAAAACAGCATGCCGTTTTTGCCGCTTTGCTAATATTAAACAGGAATTATTTCGCTGCTAACCATTAGTTGTAAAAGAACCATAAACGTCAGGATGACGACATAAGCGAATTTATTGTTCTAACCCTACGCTATCTTATTGTATATACGGAATTTATGTACTTTGGCTGACTATTCACATTCAGAAGGAAAATGGAAATGATTTTGCTATTACCATTACTTAAAGTGCTAATAGTAATAACATTGTTATTCGGGCTCTGGGTTGTATGTGGTGGTTCGGTTTTATTCGCGTTTCTCTCGGTGGTCATTACCGGCTTTCTGCTCTATCGCCAGCACGATCTTATCTGAATCTTCGGCCTGTAAAAAAGGCTCCTCAGCCTGAGCAATTGAGGAGCCAATGGGTACAGTACTGCTATTTTAGGCTTTGTTATTCAAAATAAGCTGACCGTTGTCATCCAGTGGGATCTGGGTTCCAGGGTCTTTATCCATGCGGATCTTCCCTTGCTGGTCGCCAATTTTGTAAGTGACGTCATACCCCAGCATTTTTTCCGATTTGTCATACACCGTTTTACAACGTTGCTCAGTGGTGGTGTATGTATCTCTTGCCTGCATCTCGCCCTGGACCTGATTCCCGGCGTAGCCACCGCCCAGCGCGCCGACGACCGTGGCGACATCGCGACCACGTCCCCCGCCGAACTGATGACCGATAACCCCACCGGCAACAGCACCCAGTACAGAACCGGTCAGGCGATTTTCATCCTGAACCGGACGACGATGCGTCATCGTGACATTACGACACTCCTGACGCGGTGTTTTGATGGATTCTTTGATTGGCGTGGCGGAAACCACCTGCGCATACTGCGGCCCGCGATTGAAGACATTCATACTTGCAACCGCTGCGACACCCAGAGCAGCGGCCACGCCAATACCGATACCCGCTAACATTGATTTATTCACAGGATTTCCTCCCTGGTTTGCTATTCGTAACAATTTTGCAACTTGGGAGTGTGCTAAGCCAATCGGAATGAGAGGAAAAAAGGAGAGATTAGGGAGAATTCAGCATGATTCGGAGTTATCCGAGCATATACTGACTGTATGACAGAAGGATGTACTGCTCTCCAGCAACGCTATGCAGGAGAGCAGTCAGGCAAATTAATGCAATTTCAGGCGGGGACGGATCACACGGTTAATGCTGCCGACCAGCATCATTAACCCCGTTTTGAAGTAACCATGCAGCGCAATCTGATGCATGCGGTACAGTGAGATATAAACAAAGCGTGCAATACGCCCTTCAATCATCATAGACCCGCGCATCAGGTTACCCATCAGGCTCCCCACGGTGGAGAAGTTGGAAAGTGAAACCAGCGAACCGTGATCTTTATAGACATAGGACTTCGTCGGTTTACCTTTCATTTGCGCCAGGATGTTGTGCAGCGCAAGACTGGCCATCTGGTGTGCAGCCTGGGCGCGCGGTGGCACAAAGCCCCCTTCCGGACGCGCACATGAAGCACAGTCGCCAATGGCATAAATGTCCGCATCACGGGTAGTTTGCAGTGTCGGCTCAACGACTAACTGGTTAATACGGTTCGTTTCCAGGCCGCCTATCTCTTTCATAAAGTCCGGCGCTTTGATACCCGCCGCCCAGACCATCAGATCGGCTTTGATGTATTCACCGTCTTTAGTATGAAGACCGCCTTCATCGGCGCTGGTAACCATAGTTTTAGTCAGAACACGCACGCCCATTTTGGTCAGCTCATTGTGCGCAGCTCCGGAAATACGCGGCGGCAATGCAGGCAAGATACGCTCACCCGCTTCCACCAGCGTCACGTTCAGCGCTTCATTGGTCAGACCTTTATAACCATAGCTATGTAACTGTTTTACCGCGTTATGTAACTCGGCAGAAAGCTCTACTCCCGTTGCACCACCACCGACGATAGCGATGTTCACTTTGCCGTTTGCCCCGAGGCTGGCAGAGTATTTCAGGAACAGGTTCAGCATCTCCTGGTGGAAACGGCGCGCCTGATGCGGGTTATCGAGGAAAATGCAGTGCTCTTTCACCCCTGGGGTGTTGAAGTCATTCGAAGTACTGCCTAATGCCATTACCAGCGTGTCGTACGCCAGCTTACGTTCAGGCACCAGCAGTTCGCCTTTCTCGTCACGCAACTCTGCCAGAGTGATGGTCTTCGCTTCGCGATTGATATCAACCACCGAGCCCAACTGGAACTGGAAATGGTGATTGCGCGCATGCGCCAGATAGCTCAGCGCATCAACGCCTTCATCCAGCGACCCTGTTGCCACTTCGTGCAACAGCGGTTTCCACAGGTGGCTGTGGTTGCGATCCACCAGCGTAACCTTTGCTTTTTTACCGCGGCCCAATTTTTTACCCAGCTGTGTCGCCAGTTCAAGCCCGCCAGCACCACCGCCAACAATCACAATTTTCTTCAATGGTGTAGTCAACGTGACCCCCTCAAAATTATTAACCAATTGTTAATTAAAAGTTATAAACATAACTCTTAATTAACAACAAGTTACATCATGAAAACCAAATTATGTCAGTGAGAATAACATGAACGGTGCATTGGTCATACCAAAATTGATATGCATCAAGTTTTGATGCCTAAAAGATGAACAAGTGTAGTTGCTATGAAACAAGCTGGGCGAAAACGTGCGCTAAAACATGGGGGCAAAGGCAGCAAAACAAAGCCCGACGAGTGTCGGGCTGAGGGGGTTAACCAAGTGTTTTAAAAGCTTTAATTCGCTGCAGGTGCGGCGAGATATTTTTAAACTTGTGCGTCTGTTCTTCGTCCCAGACAATTTCATAGTAATGGTGCAGAACGTCCGATGAACGCTGGCTGTCCAACGCTTCATCACGGCGAGAAAGGATAGCCAGACAGCGATCGCGATTTTTCTCGCGAAAATTCGACACACACTTGGTGGCAATGTCGAGGTACTCTTCCGGCCGGTCAATCTTGCCTTCCATGTTCTCAAACGGGAACAAATTAGGGTTGAACATGACCTGCCGAATGTCGCACAGGAAACCAATGCGCTCCGCCCAGTATCCTCCCAGCCCCACGCCGCAAATGAGCGGCCGTTCATCCACATTTAGCTGCAGCATTTTGTCCACCTCTTTTAACAAATGCTGCATATCATGCTTCGGATGACGCGTGCTGTAACTGATCAACCGGACGTCCGGATCGATAAATTGCAGCTGCAATACCTTCTCATGATTTCCAGGACTGTTTGAGTCAAAACCGTGCAAATAGATGATCATTGTATCCTCACCCTACTCCAATACCCCGCCCACAAAGATTCACTGAGTCGACTTATATTCCTGCCAACGCGCATGGAGTTGCTCCAGTTCACGGTTGGCGGCCTTCCAGCGTTCAGAACTCAGCAATTCCTGACGGGAAAATGAACCTTTATGATACAATTTCGTAACACGCTCTGCTTTGATCGGCGACAGGTTATCCAACACACTCACTGCGCCCTTACGATTATTACAGACAAGGATCATATCGCAACCTGCATCCAGCGATGCCTGTCCACGCTCAGCATAGCTGCCCATGATCGCCGCGCCTTCCATCGATAAATCGTCTGAAAAAATCACGCCATCAAAATTGAGTTCACCGCGCAGCACCATTTTCAGCCAGTAGGGAGAACCGCTGGCCGGGCGCGGGTCCGCATCCGTATAAATAACGTGCGCAGGCATAATCGCATCCAGCTTGCCCTGTTCAATCAATGTGCGAAATACCGCCATATCTTTGCTGCGGATCTCAGCCTGAGCACGCGGATCGCGCGGCGTCTCTTTATGTGAATCGGCCGTCACAGCACCATGTCCCGGAAAATGCTTACCGGTGGTTTTCATGCCCGCACTGTGCATACCATCAATGAAACGTCCTGCGATAGAGAGCGCTTTTGCCGGATCTTCATGATAAGAACGTTCGCCAATAGCCGCGCTGATATGGCCCACATCAAGCACTGGCGCGAAACTGATGTCGATATCCATCGCAATCATCTCGCTTGCCATCAGCCAGCCCGCCTCTTCTGCCACTCTGCCGCCCTCTTCCATTCCCAGCAGTGCTGCAAAAGATTGTGCCGCTGGCAGTTGGGTAAATCCTTCACGAAAACGCTGGACCCGCCCCCCTTCCTGATCGACCGCGACTACCAGGCGATGATGCGACGCGGCGCGGATCTGGCGTACCAGTTCGCGCAACTGCGCCGGATCGTGATAATTGCGGGTAAACAGAATCAGGCCACCCACCAGCGGATGCGCCAGAATTTCGCGCTCTTCCGCATCCAGTTCGTAGCCTTGCACATCTAACATGACCGGACCCACACTCACCTCTCTTTTCCTTTCAGCTTTAACTGGCGCCATGCATCATCGGCCAGCGTTATAAATTGTTGATCGCCCGTCTGCTGCAAGCGGCATTCAAACCAGCCCGCCATCAGCATTGCTATCCACGGATGCCAGCGAACGACCTGGCGCCATAATTGCGTTTCATCGAGCATGGCACAGCGTGCGTATTCAGCCACCAGTTCACGGCGCTGATGCTCACTCCCGGTCCAGATAGCTGCCAGCTCCATCGCGATATCACCGTCACCAGCATACTCCCAGTCGATCAACCGCAACCCGTCCTGGCTGTGCACCAGGTTACCCGCATGAACATCCATATGTAATGGAGCCAGTCGCAAGGGTAGCGGTTCGCCCTGGCGCCTGCGTGCTTTTAATTGCTGCAGCCAGAACAGCGTACGGCGCGACGGCAAACATTGCTGCCAGTACGTTTCCAGTAGAGGCAACAGGTTAAGACGCCAGCCAAAGGGAGGACAGCGATGCAGATCATACAGTAAGGCCGCCAGGTTATGGCTATCCGGCAAACTGCTTTGTACATCGCCTGGAATATAATCAATTGCCATCCAGCCTTTTGCGAAGAAGTGCGGTTGCGGTGCGATGTGGCGCGGTAATCGTTTAAGCGCGCGATACTGGCGCAGAAAGGGGGACGATGTCGCCTGATGCTGTTGACGTAACATCAGACGATGATGACCGTTGCTGATAAGACAACTCCCGCCACTCAGGCCAGTATCCTGGCCTTCGACGGGAGCATAATCCGGGAAATAGCGTGACAACAGCGCGTCACGCGTAAGATTATTGTTGCTGAACCGCACCTTTACCCGACCAGACAATTTCGCCAGTCTGCACCAGCATCAGTTGCATTTGCAGCGTCGGCGCATTGGCATTACCTGTCGCGCTGGAATACAGCACGTACTGGGCCCCAACATTGCGGGCAATACCGATAGCTTTACTGCGTGTACCGAGACTATCCTGCGGTGACAGGCCCAGTTGCTGCTTGGCAATTGCCAGTTGCTGCGCCGAAACCAGCGTAAACTTGCCATTGTTGGTCAGCGCGCTGCGCAGGGTTTCAGTTGCTTCGCTGGTGTTCACCGAACCGTTTGTCCGGTTGTTCACACTGTCAACGAGCAGTACGTTACCCGCCGAGGCTCCGCTCGCCTGCAACATTTTACCCATCATCGGCTGTACGGCGCTGTTCCAGTCATAGTGACGTTCACGCGGGGTCGGCTGAGCCGTTTGATCAGGGTGTTCGATTGGCCCTGGTTGCTCCGGGATCGACGGAACAGACGGCACCGTCGGTACAGGTTGCGACGGCTGCGGTTGCTGCGGAACAGGCTGTTGCGGCGTTGGGTTCGCTTGTTCAACCGGCGCGGGTTCTTGCTCGCCGCGCGTAATACACCCGGAAAGGATAACGGCCACTGTGGCCAGCAGCGCGAAACGTCCTAATGTTTTAATCAATTTTCACCCCTTATAGATAGAGATAAAGTCTGACCTTGTGCGCACCCAGGAAATTTGCATTTCCATAAAGTGTGACAGCGGAGTGCGCCGGGATCGTGATCCTACGCGGTTCTTCGAGCGGGTGCATTTCCAGGCCTCTGGCGTCGTACCAATAAAAACGGTAATTGATGGTTACCGGCTGCGCGCGTTCATTGAACAGGCGAGACGAGGCAGAGGGCTGGATTTCCTGCGTGCTCAGCGTGGGGGAGTCGGCGGTGATACCTGCGGCCAGAACATTAGCTTCCATCACCAGCGTTTGATCGTTGGCCACCGGGATCGCAGGACGCGAGCCACAGCCGACTAACGCCAGGGCCGTCACCAGAAGTGCAACGCGTCCGTTGATCATATCACTCGCCTTTATGTGCCAGCATCGGGCCTAAGGGGCGACCACCCAACAAATGCATATGGATATGCCAGACTTCCTGTCCGCCGTGGCGGTTACAGTTCATGATGAGGCGATAACCATCTTCCGCAATGCCCTCATCACGGGCAATTTTTGCTGCTACGGTCATCATCCGTCCCATCGCCTGTTCATGCGCTTCGGTAATGTCATTAGCGGTAGGAATGAGGATATTCGGCACAATCAGAACATGCGTCGGAGCCTGGGGAGAGATATCACGGAAAGCGGTAACTAATTCATCCTGATAGACGATGTCCGACGGAATTTCCCGACGGATAATCTTACTGAAAATGGTTTCTTCGGCCATGACGTTTTCCTTTTTATACGCGCGGGCGAAACCGCCCCATCACGAGATACAGTGTAGAGTATGAGCGAGATTCTCCGGCTGTTTCAACTATAACGCTCTTTTTCTTCAAGATTTCGCCGCCGGCTGGTGGTGTTATAACCAACTCTTACGCAGAACCGCGTTAAATCAACCACTCAGCCATGGATATTACCTCTGTTTACATCTCAATTATTAATGCGTATATTTCGCATTTGCATTTTCATGCGCGTTTATTAACTGAAAAATAAAAACAGACCGGACGCCGACAATGCATCGCGATCCGGACAATCCCGTTCACATACCATTAAGGGTTAATAATGTCTTTCACCATTAACGCCGGGAATGAGCAGCGTCCGCTTAACAGCGCGCCATCATTACTGGCCGTTTGTATTGGCTTCGCGTTAACACCAGCCGCAGGTTTTGCCGCATCCACATCCGGCACTGATGAAACCGTTATTGTTGAAGGCGCATCCGGCGACCAAAGCGATACCCACCAGGACCAGGACTACAGCGTTCAGACCACCACCACCGGCACTAAACTGCTGCTCGTACCCCGCGATATCCCGCAGTCGGTAAGCGTTATCAGTCAACAGCGTATGCAGGATCAGAACCTGAACTCAATCGGGCAAGTATTGACCAATACCACCGGCGTCACCGCGCAGGTACAGGACAGCGATCGCACCGTGTTTTATTCACGTGGCTTCTTTGTCAGCAACTACGCCTACGACGATCTTCCAACCTCCATTAGTGAAGTCTGGAACTTTGGCGACACCGCCGCCGATACCGCCATCTATGACCGCATTGAAGTGGTACGCGGCGCGACGGGTTTGATGTCCGGTACAGGCAACCCGGCGGCCTATGTCAACATGGTACGTAAGCATGCGGATAGTACTGAATTCAAAGGTAACGTGTCCGCCACTTACGGTAGCTGGGATAAACAACGTTATATCCTTGATCTGCAGGCTCCGCTGACCGAATCGGGCAAAGTACGTGGCCGCGTCATCACCGGTTATCAGGATAATGACAGTTGGGTGGACACATACCACTACCGCAAAAAATTCATCTACAGTGTTGTTGATGCTGACGTAACCGACAGCACCACCTTATCGCTGGGATATGAGTATCAGGAAAGCCAGACTGACAGCCCCACCTGGGGCGGCCTGCCGACCTGGTACGCCGATGGCAGCAAAGCGAAATATGACCGCAGCACAACCGTTGCGCCAAATTGGGCCTATTCCGATAAAGACAACACCAAAGTCTTCGCCAACCTGACGCAGCGTTTTGGCAATGGCTGGGAAGCGCATGTTAACGGTATGCATGCGGAAACCAATTTCGATACTAAAACGATGTATATGTACGGTTATCCGGATGAAGCTACAGGCCTGGGAATGGTCGGTTACGGCGGATGGAACCGTGGTGAGCGTAAACAGGATGCCATTGATGCCTTCATGCGTGGCGGTTTTGACCTGTTTGGCCGCCAGCATGAGTTGATGTTCGGCGCAAGCTACAGCCGCCAGCGTAACCATTATGACAATTCCCTGCCGGACACGCCTGGGACGATTGTCGATGTGGGCTCATTCAACAGCGGCTGGAGTGGTAATATTGCCGATCCGGCATGGACACCATGGGCGCTGTATAGCAAGGACGATATTCGTCAGTCTTCTGCCTACACCTCGGCGCGTGTCTCGCTGGCCGATCCACTGCACCTGATCGTGGGCGCACGCTATACCGAATACAATATTCGCTACAACCCGTCAGGTTCACCTTCTACCCGGCTTGAAAGCACCAAAGACGATGTCACACCGTATGCAGGCCTGGTCTATGACATCAACGAAGACTGGTCCGCATACGCCAGCTATACCGAGATCTTCCAGCCGCAGGACAAACGTGACGCATCCGGGCGCTATCTCGATCCAACCACCGGTAAGAGCTATGAAGCGGGTGTCAAAGCAGACTGGTTTAGCACCCGCCTGACAACGTCCCTTGCCGTGTTCCGTATCGAACAAGACGGTGTCGCCAGTAATACGTACACTTACATGCCAGACGGGGAGTCCATCTATGAATCTCTGGATGGCGTCGTCAGTAAAGGTATCGAGTTTGAGCTGAACGGTGCGCTGACCGATAACTGGCAATTAACCTTCGGTGCGACGCGCTTTATTGCCGAAGATAAACAGGGCAAGGCAGTCAGTTCCGATCAACCGCGAACCACCATGAAGTTGTTTACCCGCTATCAGTTGCCGGCGCTGCCTGAGTTAACAATCGGCGGAGGGGTAAACTGGCAGAACAAAGTCTGGACCGACGTGTCAGATACCCAGCGCGCAGAACAAGGCAGCTATGCACTGGTGAATCTGTTCGGGCGCTATCAGGTCACTAAAGATTTCGCCGTCCAGGCAAACCTGAACAATGTGTTTGACCGTGAGTACTACGATTATGTAGGCAGCTATACCGTCTACGGCGCACCGCGTAATTTTTCCCTCAGCGCCAGCTATAGCTTCTGATGACGGTGTTCAGATGCTAACCCCTGCCCGTTAGTTCGCTGACGGGCTTTTTTATATCTCACTGCCCTTCACCCTTCTGACGTGACAGATGACCTGCTTGCCTCATTTGCCTTAAATGTAAAACCCTTGAACGTAAAAAAGGCAGCCTTTCGGCTGCCTCAGTCTCCCCAGACTTTACGGCTTAGTTGCTGCGGATGTACTCATCCATTTCGGTTTTCAGGTTATCGGATTTAGTACCGAAAATTGCCTGTACACCAGAACCAGCAACCACCACACCTGCCGCGCCCAGTTTTTTCAGACCAGGCTGGTCAACTTTTGCCACATCGGCAACGCTAACGCGCAGACGAGTGATGCAAGCATCCAGGTTAGTGATGTTTTCTTTACCGCCGAACGCAGCGACCAGTGCCGGAGCCATTTCGCTGGTTGCGCCAGCTTTAGACTCTTCGGACGCATCTTCACGACCCGGGGTTTTCAGATCCAGCGCTTTAATCAGTACGCGGAACACGGTGTAGTAAATCGCTGCATAGCACAGACCTACAACCGGGAACAACCACAGTTTGCTGCCGTTACCGGACAGGACGATGAAGTCGATCAGGCCGTGAGAGAAGGACGTACCGTCACGCATACCCAGCAGGATACAGATCGGGAATGCCAGACCAGCCAGAATCGCATGGATTGCGTACAGGATCGGCGCAACGAACATGAAAGAGAACTCGATCGGCTCGGTGATACCGGTCAGGAACGAGGTCAACGCTGCGGAGATCATGATACCGCCCACTTTCGCGCGGTTCTCTGGTTTAGCAGAGTGCCAAATCGCGATAGCAGCAGCCGGCAGGCCATACATTTTGAACAGGAAGCCGCCAGACAGTTTGCCCGCAGTCGGGTCGCCTGCCATGTAACGCGGGATATCGCCGTGGAATACCTGGCCTGCTGCGTTGGTGAATTCGCCGATCTGCATCTGGAAAGGAACGTTCCAGATATGGTGCAGACCAAACGGTACCAGGCAGCGCTCGATGAAGCCGTAGATACCGAACGCAACAACCGGGTTCTGGTAGGCAGCCCATTGAGAGAATTCCTGAATAGCAGTACCAATCGGTGGCCAAATGAAGGACAGCACAACACCGAAGATAATAGCGGCCAGACCGGAGATAATCGGAACAAAACGCTTACCGGCGAAGAAGCCCAGATACTCAGGCAGCTTGATACGGTAGAAACGGTTAAACATATAAGCAGCGATGGCACCGGCGATGATACCACCGAGGACACCGGTATCTGCCAGGTGTTTAGCCGCGATTTCTTCTGCAGGTAAATGCAGTACCAGAGGTGCAACCACGGACATGGTTTTCACCATGATGCCGTAGGCCACCACAGCAGCAAGACCGGATACGCCATCGTTATTGGTGAAGCCAAGAGCAACACCGATAGCGAAGATCAGCGGCATGTTAGCAAAAACAGAACCGCCTGCTTCGGCCATTACGTGAGAAACCACTTCTGGCAGCCAGCTGAAGTTAGCAGACCCGACGCCCAGCAGGATACCTGCGATAGGCAGTACGGATACCGGCAGCATCAGCGATTTACCGACCTTCTGCAGGTTAGCAAATGCATTCTTAAACATAATTGAGAGTGCTCCTGAGTATTTGTGCTTTTTTTACGCTTTTTGCGCATTGGCACGGGGGGAGAACCGTGCTGTGAACAGGACATCTAAGTGCCCTTTATTTATTACACAGAGTAAAATAAATCCGCATAAGTTTGTTTGACGGCTATCACGTTTCAGTTAGCGCCAGAGGCAAAACTTTCATAGATTTACAAAACCCATTACCGAATGTGTCAAAAAAAGCGTTCACCGCCTCTTTTGTGGCGGTGAACTTTACTCTCATTACTTATTAATTACGAGCACTAAAATAAGCTGAAAATTCAGAGGGATTGCAGGCGGGCCGGATCGATATGGAACAGTTTGGCGAAGTTTTCTGTGGTTTGTTGCGCCAGTTCATCGACCGAAACGCCCTTCAAAACTGCCATATATTCAGCAACATCCCGGACATATGCCGGTTGGTTTTCTTTACCGCGATGAGGAACCGGTGCCAGATAAGGTGAATCTGTCTCCACCAGCAAACGATCGAGCGGAACGTAACGCGCCGCATCACGCAGTTGCTCCGCGTTACGGAAGGTGACGATCCCGGAAAACGAGATATAGAAGCCCAGATCTAATAACTGACCTGCCGTTTCCCTGTCTTCCGTAAAACAGTGTAGTACGCCTCCGCAATCCGTCACCTTTTCTTCGCGAAGGATAGCCAGCGTATCTGCCCGCGCATCACGGGTGTGAACAATTACTGGCTTATTCAGTTCACGACCAATACGGATATGATCACGAAACGACGCCTGCTGGCGGGCTTTGGTTTCCGGCGTGTAATAATAGTCCAGACCCGTTTCACCCATTGCCACAACGCCTTCTTCTGCGGCCATGCGGCGTAAATCTTCCACAGCATAGGCTTCATCCTGATTGAGCGGATGTACGCCGCAGGAAAAAGCCACATCGCTACGCTCTCCCACCAGGTCACGCATACTGCGGTAACCCGGCAGTGTCGTCGCCACGGCGAGGAAGAATTTCACGTCGCGGGCCGCAGCTTTTTCTAGCGCGTCATTAACATCCGTATGTAACGACTGATAATCCAGGCCATCAAGATGGCAATGGGAGTCGACTAAAAACATAATCTCTCTCTTAGAAATGCTGTCCGGGCAACGTAGCGCCGGGTTGCAGGTAACGCTCAATGCGTAATAAAAGGTCGGTCAATAACAATTCACGGTTGACGCCCACTACGGTCATCAACTGTTCGCGGCATTCAACCGCCGCGTGAAGGCAGGCTTGCAGGCGTTCGCCATTAAACTGGCTGGCAAGCTGGCGTACCAGCATTATCGCATCCATATTCGTCAGCAATGTTGCGCCCTGCTGAACCTTGAGGGCATCGAGCAGCAGTGTCGCCAGCCAGTGCAGGCGTTCGGCCACCTGTTCGTGGTTCAATGTCGCCAGTAGCGAAAGCCAGTCGCCATTATTGAGTACCTGCCCAAGGGACTGACACAGCGCCTGACGCGGTGCGAGGTTGTCCGCCTGCAGCAGTTGCTCTGCCGCACCGGGCGCGCCGCCACACAGGCGTAATGCGCTGACAATGGTCTCTTGTGACGCGCTGTGCTCGCGAGCAAGCCAGGCACAAGCATAGTTCTCGGCAGGCGGCGCGAGGTGATGCATCCGACAGCGGCTACGCAACGTTGCCAGTAAGCGCGCCGGTTCGCGACAGCTCATAAAGAACCAGGTCTCCTTCGGCGGCTCTTCCAGCGTTTTGAGCAGGGCATTTGCCGCGGCGTCTGTTAAAAGCGCGGCGTCCTGAATCCAGACCACTTTAGCGCCGCCAAGACGGGCGTGCTCATACAGTTTTTCGCTGACCTCGCGCACCGCGTCGATTCCGAGCGTGGTCTTGCCCTTTTCTGGTGCTAACGGGTAATAATCCGGATGCGTCCCCGCCTGCATTAACTGGCAGCCTCGGCAATGGCCGCAGCTTTTGGCATTTTCCGGATGCTGGCAAAGCAGATAACGGCTCAGCGCATAGATCAGCGCATCGTCACCCATTCCAGGTAGCGCGTGGACCAGCAAGGCATGATGTCCGCGACCGGCATGATAACTGGCGACCAGTTGCTCATAATCCGCTCGCAGCCACGGGTACCATCTCATGCGCCCTGCTCCTGCACCCAGGCGGTGACAGTCTGGCGGATATCCGCCACCACGTCTTCGAGCGATTGCGTGGCATCAATGGTGCGAATGCTGTCATCTGCCGCCGCCAGCTCAAGGTAACGGGCACGTGTGCGGTTGAAGAAATCCAGAGATTCCTGTTCAATGCGGTCCAGCTCACCGCGAGCACGGGCGCGCTTGAGTCCGACTTCGGGCGTCACGTCCAGATAAAGCGTCAGGTCCGGGCGGAAATCACCCAACACCGCGTCGCGCAATGTTGCCAGCATGGTCTGGTCAACGCCACGTCCACCGCCCTGATAGGCTTGCGTAGAGAGGTCATGACGATCGCCAATCACCCAACTTCCGTTGGCCAGTGCCGGTTTAATCACCGTCTCCACCAATTGAACGCGGGCAGCATAAAACATTAATACTTCGGCCTTAACCGTAATCGTCTCATCGCCAACAGAACGAATGTCCAGTACCAGGCTGCGCAGTTTTTCTGCCAGTTGCGTACCGCCCGGCTCGCGGGTGAAAACCATCTCCTCTACGCCCAGTTGACGTAGCGTGTCGACCACGACATCACGCGCGGTGGTTTTTCCTGCCCCTTCGAGCCCCTCAATGACGATGTATTTACTGCCCATTTTTTTCCTTAAGTACTTTTAAATAGTCCTGCACTGACCGATTGTGGCTCACGAGATTGGTGTTAAATGTGTGACCACCCTTGCCATCAGCGACAAAATAGAGATATGGCGTTTTTGCCGGGTGCGCAGCGGCTTTCAATGAGGCTTCGCCAGGCGTGGCTATCGGGCCCGGTGGCAGACCGCTGATGATATAGGTATTGTACGGCGTTGGCGTTTCCAGATCGGCACGTGACAACTTACCATTATACCGCTCCCCCATCCCGTAAATCACGGTGGGATCCGTTTGTAGTCGCATCCCAATTCGCAAACGGTTAATAAAGACCGATGCGACTTTATCGCGCTCGCTGGCCACCGCCGTCTCTTTCTCGATGATAGACGCCATCGTCACCATCTGGTTTTTATCCTGGTAGGGTAACCCCTCCATACGCTCTTCCCACGCCTGATCAATCGCCCGCACCATTTTTTGGTGCGCACGCTTGAGCAGTGCAATATCCGTGGTATTCGCGGTATACATCCAGGTGTCCGGCCAGAACCACCCTTCCACCCAGTCCGCATGCTCGAAATCCAGCGCCTTCGCAACCGTCGCGTATTCATCATCTTTCAGGGTGTGCTTGATATAGGGTGCGTCACGCAGTTGCTGCAGATAATCACTTAGCCGCATCCCCTCAACCAGACGGAGTGGGAACTGCGCCTCTTTGCCGCTTTCCAGCAACTGGAGCATGTCACGCACCGTCATAGTAGGGGTAAACCGATAGGTACCGGCTTTAAAGTGCGAAAGATCAGGCTCCACGCGCAGCAACCACTGGAACACGCGTGGGCGGTTAATCACCTTCTCGCTATAAAGCTGTTCACCCAACGCAACGCGCCCGGTTCCTGCTTCCAGTGTAAAAATAGTCTCCTCTTTAATGAGGAGCTTACTGTCGGCCAACTGACGAACTTTCCATATACCCGCGCCTGCCGCAATCACCAGGACCAGCAGAAGGAGAAGTACAACGCGCAACATTTTTTTCATGACGATATCGGATGCTCACAAAGAGGGGCTAAAAATTGGTACAACTCCCGGGAAGTCCAGCTTATGCCCTCCCACGCGCGTACGGGGATCACGGGCATTAATGCATTACAGATGATGACTTCATCAGCAGTGTTAAGTGCATCTGGCGACGCATTGATTTCGACAACGCGATAGTCGGAAGATGCCAGTTGGCGCAGACAAAATTGTCGCATGATGCCATCAACGCCAGCCTGACTCAGGTTTGGGGTAAAGACATCGCGGCCTTTGCGCCAGAAAATATTCGCGGCACAGCATTCCGTAACCCACCCTTCACTGTCAAGAACCAGCGCCTCGTCACCGTGAGATTGCTCAAGATAACGGCGGATCAGGACCTGCTCCAGCCGATTGAGATGTTTGATGCCGGCAAGGTGCGGATTGCGCCCCAGCCGTACCGGGCTGAGCGCCAGCGTAACGCCCTCTTCTCGCCAGCGGGTGTAATGCGTCGGATACGCAGAAACGCTGAGAATACGCGTCGGACTCTGGCACCCGACTCCGCTATAACCACGTCCACCACCGCCCCGGCTGATAATTGCTTTCAGGACTCCACTCGTCCTTCCAGCGGCGATACGACGCATTTCGTCTTCCAGCGTTTCCCAGTGGTTAAAAGGGATAAAGAGCCTGTCACAGGCGAGTTTCAGACGATGCAGATGTTCAGCCAACAGACTGATAGTACCGTTGTTGATACGCGCCGTCGTGAAACAACCGTCGCCAAACTGAGTCGCTCTGTCATTTGCGGCAAGAAATGTCTGCTCGCAACCATTAATCAACAACATAGAGGCTCCTTATGCGTGGCTGATGAGTGTGGCAGGACACTCTGCGCAGGACAAGCGGAGAAAACTGAATAAAAAAGGCCCGCAGTGCGGACCTTTTTACAGGCTGGGGTAATAAACAGCGCTACGCTCAGACCTTTTTGAAGATCAGGGAGCCGTTGGTACCACCAAAGCCGAAGGAGTTACACAGCGTGTACTCCAGACCATTTACCTGACGGGCTTCGTGCGGAACGAAATCCAGATCGCAACCCTCAGACGGGTTATCCAGGTTGATGGTCGGCGGAACAGCCTGGTCGCGCAGTGCAAGGATAGAGAAGATAGACTCTACCGCGCCCGCAGCACCCAGCAGGTGGCCCGTCATAGATTTGGTAGAGCTAACCATAATGCGGCTTGCTGCATCACCAAACACGGATTTAACCGCCTGCGTTTCAGCTTTATCACCCGCCGGGGTCGATGTCCCATGGGCGTTTACATAACCGATTTGGCCAGGTTCAAGGCCTGCATCACGAATGGCGTTGACCATTGCATCAGCAGCACCCGCACCGTTTTCCGGCGGAGAGGTCATGTGGTAAGCATCGCTACTCATGCCGAAACCAACGATTTCCGCATAAATTCTCGCACCGCGTTTTTTCGCGTGCTCATACTCTTCAAGCATGATAATGCCTGCGCCATCGCCAAGAACAAAACCATCACGGTCCTGATCCCACGGACGGCTCGCAGCCTGAGGATTATCGTTGCGTGTAGAAAGCGCACGTGCCGCGCCAAAGCCACCCACGCCCAGCGGGGTACTCGCTTTTTCTGCGCCACCGGCAAGCATAGCATCCGCATCGCCATAGGCGATCATACGTGCAGCATGGCCGATATTATGCACACCAGATGTACAGGCTGTGGCAATCGAAATACTTGGGCCGCGGAGGCCAAACATGATGGTCAGGTGACCGGCCACCATATTAACAATCGTCGACGGGACGAAGAACGGGCTGATTTTACGCGGGCCACCATTCACTAAAGAACTGTGGTTTTCCTCAATCAGGCCGAGACCACCAATACCGGAACCAATAGCGGCACCGATGCGGGTTGCGTTCTCTTCCGTCACTTCAAGGCCAGAATCCTGCATGGCCTGAACGCCAGCGACAATTCCATATTGAATAAAGTCATCCATCTTGCGCTGTTCTTTACGCGAGATGATGTCTTCACAGTTAAAGTCCTTTACTAAGCCAGCAAATTTCGTTGCGTAGGCGCTAGTATCGAAATGGTCGATCAGGCTGATGCCACTCTGACCGGCAAGGAGAGCTTTCCAGGTAGACTCTACGGTATTGCCGACAGGAGACAACATGCCCAGTC